>Ga0123355_10001265_pt1 | contig 35306 bp, 29 predicted proteins | sample TergutEmb28metaG_3_FD_89872 | JGI IMG/M metagenome (GOLD analysis project Ga0123355, IMG submission 89872) | Embiratermes neotenicus P1 segment gut microbial communities from Petit-Saut dam, French Guiana - Emb289 P1 | ecosystem: Host-associated > Arthropoda: Insects > Digestive system > Gut ...
CACGATGGCCTCAACCTCTACCGCCACTGAATTACCAAGTATAAGCCTCTGTATCTCGCTACTATACGCTGCAACACCCACCGCCGTCACAGCCATAATAATAACAGCAACCAAAATCGATTTCACGCTAACTCTCCTGCGTCTATTCAATTCCTGCCCCTCACGCACTTTTTCCATAATCCGCAACTTCTCATCATCACTAGGACTAAGCTTATCCCAAGCATATATAATTTTCCTATCCTTCATTTTCCAAAACCCCTCTCAATAACTTTCTCGCCTCACTCAAATGATTCAGTATCGTCGAGCGCGGTTTTTCAAGCATTTCGGCTATCTCGGCTGAAGTGTACCCCTCGTAATAGTAAAGGTAAGTTACTGCCTTGTATCGTTCAGGAAGCTCCATGACAGTCTTTAGGACATCGTCATCTTTGAAGCTCTCCAAACTTTCCAAGCTTTTATAATCGTCTATGTCAGCTCGCTTGCTCCACCAATGCTTTAGATGATTCTTGCATAAATTGATTGTCGTGCGTAAAAGCCATGCTTTTTCATGTTCTTTATTCTTGAAGTTAATGTTGGCTTTGAGCAGCTTCAAAAACGCGTCCGCTACAATGTCTTCAGCTGTCGCTCTATTTTTCACATATGCAAGAGAGACCCTAAAGAGCATGTTGACATGCCGTTCGTACACCACTTCAAATGATTCATTTTGTTCTTTCGATAACGTTATCTGTGTCATGTGAGACCTCCTTTCATAAGTAATACAATCGAGGCAGGGGAAATATCGGATACATTTTATATAATTTGGCATAAAACGCAGCGGACGCACACAGTTCGTCCCTACAAATGCCGAGAAAACTCAATAAAACCAAGCCCTCCACGCACTCTATAGAGACGCACAATATACGCCCGCCAAAACTTCAACATCCACTAAATATAACTAATCATGCTCACTCCCTTCAAATACAAACCAGCGACTTTGCAAGGCCGGTATAAATGCCTCTCCTTGTGGGTCTTGCATTGACATGCTTACAATGTATTTGCCACCATGGGTAAATTCGAAAAATATCTCATCATTGCCGCGTTCATAGTGTGCATAGAACACTCTGCCATCCCCGTACCTATACACCCCCCATGCAAAGTAGTACTCGTCACTAAATTGTCTAACTACATTGCTGATCTTATGTTTTGATCCATCCACTTGCTCTATCATTACAGGTGGGTCATAGTTTAGCTTCAACACTAAAATGCCATCAATAATCGCGACCGAATCCATATGCGGCCACACCGGCATATCTCTAAATTCTTGGTTCCCACGTATTAAGTCTGTTTGCTCTACGCTTGCCAAGAGAAACTGCACTCCCAAGTAATGAGATATAAACATCACCATTTTATAATGATGATCCTGATTAACCCCAACAAACTGCCCCCATAAACCTTGGTCGCTTATTATAGGGTCGAATTGCCTTGCAGATGGTTGAAATGTGATAGGTATTGACAGATTGCCTATTGGAGCAATGACCATGTTTCGCTCTAGTCCATCAACCATTTCAATCCGTGTAAGTACTCTATTATAGAAAGCGAATGTTCTCTCATAATAAACGTGCAGCTGAAAGTAATACAAGCCACTATCCCTCATATAATTTGCACCTGTTATTAATGCCATACATAAAACTACCCACCTACATAAGTTTATAGCTCTGCTTTCTATTTCCACAGCTTCACATATCACAAAAACTAAAATAATCACAAGCACAAACTGATGAACTTGTAAAACGCCGCTTCTCATTTGAGGAGTTATCACATCAACTATGTTTAGTCCAATCGGCATAGTAAGTAACAGCCCTACAATAAGAACCACACGAATCGGCTCTCTATACATTTTTTTGCTGATAATTGCATATGACAATAGGTAAGCCGCTGCTAAAAGCAGTAACATATAGGCTACAGACTGAACTGTATTCACATAGAAAAATCGACTGCGCATTGTGAAAAAGTCAATAAAACTATTAAAGCTTCCTCGCAGCAAACTTGGCAAATCACTTAATGGAATCCTGCCCATATTGTCTAGCCCGCGGTAGTCTAATAAGATACCGTCATGTATAATTAAAGAAATTTCCACACTGATAAAATACATTATGATACCGAGTATGCCACACGCTATATATTTACTTGATTGTGTAGCTGCTTTCTTAATTGATACATCTTCGCGAAGAAGCATTTGAATCAGTATGAAAATACTTACCCCTATTGTAAACCCTATATAAGATTGATATAGCGCTAGCGATAGCATCAACGAAAATGCACCTACTATAAACCCGAACTTATAAGTTTTCGTAAAGTATACCGCCAAAACTGCAAGCAAAAGAGAAGCAGTATATGCAATCGCCATAAATTCATATGCAAATTGTCTTGCAACTGATGGAAATGAAACAATTAACAAAGCTGATAACACAATGAACAGCTTGCTTTTCATCTCCAAAACCGAAACAAGAAATGATACTGCAAACGCCAAAAAAATCGTAGAGTAAACAGCAATCACCCATGGCACAGTATATCCGCCTCTAGTCAATGATTGTACAATTGGCGCAAACCATCTGCCCAATTGATAGTCATTTGTTAAAGGTATAAAAATGCCTATGATGCTGTCCTCATTCACAAATTTATTAACGAATCCGACCCCATGTACTATCAGCGTGAATGCAATTGTTGAGATAAACGCTAATATAATGTGGTGATTGATTGCCTTCAGCTTGTCTATTATATACTTTTCAGGATTAACCATTTAGGTGAAATTCCTTTCATGCTGCTTGGACTCTGGTGTAGATAGTATAAGAATTCCCATACCCTACATAATCGAATCTACCAATCTATAAATCAACAAGTTTTGCAGCCTAAACACAGTCTTCGCATCCCCAGTATATCTTATCGTCCTCGGCTCAACTCTCTCAACTCCAGGCACTAAGCACGCAGTGTCTGCCATGCTTGTCTCTTTATAGTCAATCTCCATAGTGATTTGCGCGCCGATATCAAGTGGCTTGATCTCTTTTGCCTTACCCAAAGCCTTCAAAACTCCATCGTATATCATCTGCTCACAAACCTGCGGGTGATAAGACATAGCGCAATGACGAGAGATACCTTCTTTAACCGCAACACCTACGCAGTTAGGTACAAACCCCTGCACCTCACGGCAAGTTGCCGTATCGCCAATCACAGCTATTAAAGGTGTGCCGTAATGCCCTGCGATTGTTGCGTTTATAACCGTTTCTGTATTCATCGTCTGCCCATTTAGGCGGACATTATAAATCTTTCTGCCGTTATAGCAATGGTTCAAAACGCCGTCGATATTAAGCCCTGCTCCCGCGTGACCGAAAGATATATATGCGTCATAACCTATCTCAATACCTTCCATCTGTAAGCTATTACGCATTGAGCCTGAAATGAGCCTCACTCTTGGATCTAAATCCTCGATAAGAAGATTCTCCATATCCGCATGCCCCTCGCAGATTGTAACATCAGTCGCTCCAAAGTCAAAGCAAGCCCTAACCGCCGCATTAATCTCTTTAGCGAAACGCTTTCTCGCCGCGCCAAAGTCGTGTCCTGTGCGCATAGTCGAGAGTCCCGTCACGATGTCAGAAATGCCCTCGATGTCCGCTGAAATGTAGATTTTTTTCATGTTGTGTCCTCCTTGGAATAGTTTTATCTGTTTAAAATATACTCAAGCACAGGGTTGTGCTGATTTATGATATCGCTTGTATGCCACCTCTACTCCTTAGCCTTAAAATTATATATAGGCGTAATCCGCGCCACGATGTCAACCGTATCGCCCATTACATCAATAATATCACTCGCATCCTTATACGCCGCTGGCATCTCATCTAGCGTGCCTAAATTCACACTAGTTGTAAAAATCCCCTCCATACTCTTCCTATAATCATCCATGGAGAGCTCCGCCTTTGCCTTTGTACGACTCATGACGCGCCCTGCGCCGTGAGGAGCTGAGTTGTTCCAGTCTGGATTACCTTTTCCGATAGCTATGATGCAGCCATCACGCATATTTAGCGGAATAAGCACTTTCTTGCCTTTGTCCGCGTTTATCGCGCCTTTTCTTATGATATTACTGTTTAGGTCTATATAGTTGTGTATGGTTTCAAAATTTGGCAAGTCAGACTCTATGCCCATCTTGTCCAAAATAATCTCCGCCATAGCTTGCCTGTTTGCAACAGCGTATTCACTGCAAATTGCCATATCATGTAGATAGTCCGCTTTGTCATCTCCTGATAAATAGGCTAAGTCTCTTGGTACATTTTCCTCAGGGTCCATCAGCTTATTTGCCACTCTTTGGTAAAACTCCGCTACTTGATTGCCCAAATTCCTACTGCCACTGTGTAGAATCAGATACTTGTTGCCCTCATCATCAACATCTATCTCGATAAAATGATTGCCGCCGCCTAAAGTCCCAACACTTCTTTCAAATCGCTCAGGATTTTTGAGTTTGCCTAGGCATTTTATATCGTTGACTTTAGGGAAGCCGCTTAATATCTGCTTGTGGATGTTTGTACCGCTTGGGATATACTTTTTTATTGTATCGTCGAGCTTTTGCAAGTCCATTTCGCGCTTACCAAGCTCAATTGTTCTCATCCCGCAGCCGATATCAACACCGACTACGTTCGGGATAATATATTCGCCCATAGTTGATGTGAAGCCTATAACGCTCCCCTTCCCCGCATGTACGTCAGGCATTATACGGATTTTTTGGTCACTGAATGTTTTTTGTTCGGCTAATAGATAAACCTGCCTCTCTGCTTGATCCTCGATTAGTTTTGCAAATATTTTTACATCGCTCATATATTTATGCCTCCCTTATACTCACTATAAACCTAAAAAGCGTCTACTTTGATAGTTTAATAATACATTAAATACGGTATGTTAGACAAGTGCGAATAATCCTTTTACTACAAAAAAGACTATAAAAAAGACCGCATCTCATGTATACGGTCTTTTTGTGTCATCATTAAACATATCTGCTAAAGTGAAAATTCATCACTCAAAATCCAAACTCTAACATTCCTTCTACCATGCTGAATAGCTTCTGCAACAGTATCAAAACATAAGTCTATTTTATACCCTCTGATTGCACCGCCCGTATCACTTGCTAAAGCTCTGCCGTAACCTTCCACATATACCCAAGTACCTAGTGGTATTACCGCAGGGTCAACAGCTATAACACCTCTAACGGCTCTATGTCCACTCGCTGTATAGTTTGAAAGCTCCGGCTGCTGCGCTGAGTAGGCAGTTGACTCCATAATCATTGAAATCGTGTATGCGTAATCATTACCTACCGTACCGTTAAGGCTCATAATCGTGCCACTTGGCAGTGGAGAATTTGGAGGTGGTTCAGGCGAGGTATCGCCTTTAACTATTATCTCATTAACAGGTTCAGCTGTCTGCATAACACTTACAACTCGACGATCGATCTCTACGCCACCCACATAAAACGTATGTATCACCGTAGTAATCTCACCAACAACACCCGCCTGCAATACTTCCGTCTCACCAGGCGCAAGTCCTCTTGTTAGGCGTATCTCTTGATAATACGGCTGTCTCACAGCCATGACTGACTCTCTAACCGTCACAGAACGTAAGTACAGCGTAGTGCCTGCGGCTAATGTGTCACTCAAAAAACCATCGTGCCTAAACTCTGACTCTTTTAAATGCCTAAGCTCAGCAATAATATGTCCAACTCTTTGAGTAGGACCTACTTCAAACTCAAAAGGCTCATTATCGTCAATAGATATGTATATGGAAAAACTTCTCCGAATCCATAGTTCAGTAATTTCGCCAACTTCAAGTTCAACATCTAGATCCAAGTTTAGTATGTCTTTTGCGTTTAACCAAATTCCTTCTGCCTCTAAAAATTCACCAACAGTCTCTGCATATGTACGAACGTCCATCATCGTCTCAGAGCCAACCGTCATCCTTACATATCTGCGAGTCGAGCTAGTGTCTGCACTTGCCGTAGTCGCAAAAACTGTAAGCAGTATTCCTAGAAACAATATAATAGAAAATCTCTTTTTTAGCACTAAATATTACCTCCCTAGTGTCCAATAGACAAGATATCGGATATCCATATCTTAACACATCCGTAACAATTAGGCAATAATTATTTTATGTCGAATAACGCCGTCCCATTTTCCATTGTGATTTCTGCGACTTTTTCGAGTGAAATTTGTTTAATTTTCCCAATTTTTTCGCAAATATACTTTAGTTTTTGTGAATCATTCCTATCGCCTCTAAAAGGCTCAGGTGTTAAATATGGGCAATCTGTCTCTATCAAAATTCGCTCCAAAGGTACCGATTCAACCGTTTCGACAATTTTTCTAGCATTCTTATACGTCACAGGACCCGCTATGCCGATGAAATATCCCATCTCTACATATTTAACCGCAAGCTCCGCAGAGCCTGAGTAACAATGTATAACTCCAGCGCCCCTGCCCCCTCGTGTTGAAAGGTTCATATCCCTTAGCGTATCAAAGACCTCTTGGCATGCGTCGCGAGAATGTATAACAACAGGAAGCGCAACATCTTTAGCAAGTTCAAGCTGGCGTTTAAACCATTTACGCTGAACATCCCGCGGCGAATTATCACGATAAAAGTCCAAGCCTATTTCGCCAACGGCTACGACCTTTGGCGATTTTATAAGCTTTGCAAGCTCCACAAAAGAAGACTCGTCCAGAGTCTTTGCGCTATGCGGATGAACACCTACTGTCGCGTATAGAAAGTCGTACTCCGCAGCAAGGTGTATTGCTTTTTTCGTACTTCTTAGGTCTGCTCCTGCGTTTATGATGTACTCTACGCCTGCTTCCTTGCAGGAGTTTAGAACTTCACGGCGATCTCTGTCATATCTACGGTCGTCGTAATGGGCGTGTGATTCGAAGTACATTAGCTAATCACCGTCCCGTCTGGAAGTTCGCCGCCCACAAACAGCACCTCCAGCTTATCCCCTTCAGACGCTGCAAGTATCATACCCTCACTTAGCGTTCCTCTAAGTTTTGCAGGTTTGAGGTTTGATACTACGATGACTTTTTTGTCTATCATATCTTCTGGTATATAACTTTTCGCTATACCTGATACTATTTGATGCATTCGCTCTCCTACTTTTACTTGAAGCTTTAAGAGCTTGTCCGAACCTTCTAACTTTTCGCACTCTTTTACAAGACCGACTTTTAGTTCTACTTTTGCGAAGTCTTCTATGGTTATGATGTCTTTTCCTGCGGACTTTTCTTCAACTTTTGCTTTATCTGGGGCTAAGGTCGCAAGCTCTTCAAGTTCTTTCTCTAGCTCAAGCCTTGGGAAGACTATCGCGCCTTTTTGTATCTTAACGACTTTTGATAATTTGCCAAACTCAGCGATAGACTCCCATGTTTTTAAAGAGTCATCGTGAATCATCAGTTGCTCATGTATCGCCTTTGGCGTATTCGGCATAACAGGAGCTATAAGCACCGAGATAATCCTAAGACTCTCCGCAAGAGTGTACATGACTCCCGCAAGTTCAGCCTTTCTCGCTTCGTCTTTAGCCAAAACCCACGGTTCTGTCTCGTCTGTGTACTTGTTCACACGCCTAATAAACGCCCAAATCGTAGAAAGTGCTTCACTAAACGCAAGCTTCTCAATCGACTCTTCAAAATCTTTGACAGTCTTTTGGGCAAGTTCCTTTATCTGCACGTCAAATTCGTTGCCAACTTGTTCCTGCGGTAGCTCACCACCAAAATATTTATCAATCATACCAACCGTGCGTGATAAAAGATTGCCCAAATCGTTCGCAAGGTCTGAGTTTGTTCTTACAATCAAAGACTCATTGTTAAAGTTAATATCCTGCCCAAACACGCCTTCGCGCATTAAGCAATAGCGGATAGAATCAACCCCGTATCTGCCCACAAGTATCTCTGGGTCAACAACATTACCTTTAGACTTTGACATCTTGCCGCCGTCCATCAAGAGCCAGCCATGTCCAAATATCTGCTTAGGCAGCGGCTGCTCCATTGACATGAGCAGACAAGGCCATATAATCGAGTGGAAACGCACAATCTCTTTCGCCATCAGATGCACATCCGCTGGCCAGTATTTCTCATAGTCACTCTCATCACCAGATGTATAGCCAAGTGCTGTAATGTAATTAGACAACGCATCAATCCAAACATACACAACATGATTCGGGTCAAACTCAACAGGTACCCCCCACTTGAAAGATGTCCTAGAAACGCACAAGTCCTCAAGCCCAGGTTTGATAAAATTATTCACCATCTCATTACGGCGAGAGACAGGCATGATAAACTCAGGATTGTCCTCGATATGTTTCATAATTTTGTCCTGATATCTAGATAACTTGAAGAAATACGCCTCTTCTTTAACCGTTTCAATCGCCCTTCCACAGTCGGGACATTTATTATCATTAAGCTGACGCTCAGTGAAAAAGCTCTCACACGGCGAACAGTAGAGTCCTTCGTAGAAGCTCTTATATATATCGCCATTGTCGTATATTTTTTTAAATATCTTCTGTACGGCTTTCACATGATTTTCATCAGTGGTTCTAATAAAAATATCGTAATCTATATCCATAATCTTCCATAAATGCTTGGTAAGCTCAGCAATTCTATCCACATGCTGCTGAGGCGTCACACCATTATTAATCGCAGCTTGCTCAATCTTTTGCCCATGCTCATCAAGCCCTGTAAGGAACTTTACATCATAGCCGCGCATCTTCTTATACCGCGCGATAGTATCCGCCGCTACTGTGGTATAGGCGTGACCTATGTGCATCTTGTCGTTTGGGAAGTATATTGGCGTTGTTACATAGTACGTTTCTTTACTCATTTTTTATCAGTCCTTTACTCTTTTGCTTAATATTGACAATTACCATGTATTATATTATTTTTTTGTAAAAAATGCAATTTTTATTTTAATTTGTCGAGAGTGAAGCTCCGCAAATCAATTCTCCATACCACCGACTCAATAGTGCTTCGCTAAAATCCCCAAAAACCTACTCTCATTTTAACAACAATATCATTTTCATCAAACATAAACTCAGCGAACATCCAATCACCATTATTACGCGAGCGAAATCCAAAGCCTTCTTTCGACAATCTCAAGTCTTCTTCGCTAGTCGCTCTGTACATATTCTGAGGAAACTCTCCCCACATATGAGCCGCATTTCTCCTCCTCCAATAACTTGCTTCGACCTCATCTCTTGTAGAGCCGATTCCTATCCTGTTTTGTACAAGTCCACGTCCGCCCAGTCTATACCGTTCACTTGTAATATCAAAATAAAAGACAAAATTATTGGAAACAAAAAAAGTTACCCCTTCATAGTGAAGCGCATACATATCATTTGCATTTTCACCTTCTATTAGCTCGCGCATCTTGGGCTCCCCTTTTTGCGCAATCAATGAGTGTTCATGTCGTATAGGTCTACCTATACCGCTTATATTGCCATAATTGGGATATAACATTAATCCCGAACTCCAAACTAACATGTATAACAACGCACCCGCGATGGGTACTATGCATCCCGCTACAATTGCGATCCTTTTCAAAACTAACTTCCACTCCATTGCTTAAACTCCCCTTCTTTTTAGCCCACGCAGCTTGTAGGGGCGGCTTGTAGCCGCCCGCTAATGTTTTGATATATATAAATCAAACTGTAATCTCAATCCATCAACTCCCCGTACCCTTCCAACCAACCGCCATAATATTACGCGACACTCCTATAAGCTCTGGAATACTATCCTCATAAGATAATTTTTCACCTTTACTATGACGAATTTCCGCATCTTTTATCTGCACAGCTCGGACAAGATTTGGGTACAACATTCTATTGGTATCGCCAATGTCTAGTATGGCGGTTGCAAAATTGAAAGTTGATGAACATAACCGCAGAAATGAAGAGCGCAGGACGCAGACGATTGTTCCGTATTCGCCGTCACCGAAAAAGAAAAATCGCAACATGGATAGGTAAAGTGAACTACCCCGCTGCAAGCAACGGGGCATCGGTTTAATACAGCGCGGCAAGCCGCGAGGTATTAAACCTGTTCACTCCGCGGCGTTCGCTGAGCGCAAAAACGCTTGCATTTTTTCGCTCAGCTCACTGCTTCGCGAAAATAAAATCATATATGCCTAGAGGCTGTGTACAATAATGGGTTGCTTAGATTTGTGCTCGGATTTCTAGCCCGTCGAGGAGCTGCCAACGAAGCATATTCAAAGAATATATGCTAGGAGGCAGCGACAAAGAATGGCGTAAAATAAGGGTGCAAAGATGAGTGACAGCTTATTGAACACAGCCTCTTAGCCTTGCCACTACCACATACCGATTATTACCGCCATGCACTCCGCAGGTGGACAAAATCAGTATTTGGTCATCAGGCATAATCTCTATATCAGTACTCCACCGTGACATACTTTGTAAAAGCAGCATAAACTCATAAAAATCGCCATCGTCAAAAAAGTTGGTCGTAAGATAACAAAAATCCGTTGTCGTGTGAAAAAACGCAAATATATCCCACATCGTTTCACGATATGGCGTGTCAAGTAATATATAAGTATGCTCACGGAAAAAGTCCTCGTTGTGGAAATATCTGATATTGTGAAACATTGAGCCGTTACGCATATTGTGTCCATAGATTATGGTGTTATCGTCTGCCAGTGCGTAAAGGTCGTTTTCGTAGTCGAGGAATATTGTCCCTGCGCTGTTTGCGTTCCAGTTTAGGTCATGGTATAGGTAAAAGACATTGTTTCCTGTCTGTGCTACAGGATAGGCTATGTTTGTACCCGGTATTTCGATAAAGCCTATGATGTCGGGATTGTCGTAATACTCACGTAGCTGTACTATGCGTGGCATTAGTTCGGGCGGTAGCGGTGGTTCTTCGGGCTTATAATCGGGTTCTTCAATTTCCATTACAGGGGAAATCGGTGGGTCGTATTCTTCTCTTGGTTCTCTTACAACTGGCTCTCTTACGGCGATGGCAGGTATTTCGATATTGGTATTGGTTATTTCGTGAATGTAGATAGCAAGCCCAACAATGACAACCACGCATAAGAGTATGCAAACTCGTTTTAATCCTTTTGACATATGGCTCACCTCGATTCCTGGCACATAATAAAACCGCCGCCATCGTGGTTTGATATGCGGCGGTTTATGTGTTTAGTCGTTTGTTACTTTCGTGACTCCTTAAAGCCTATCAAAAGCTTTTGTTTTTCGCTGTCGGCTGAGTTGTAATTGCCTACATATGGATTACTGAGTAGGGGCAGACCTATTGGTTTTGCCCTTGCTATTTCTATCGGTGCGGCGGTTGCTGTTACTGCTGTGTAGTCTTGTTTTTTGAGCAAGACAGCTACTGCTCCGAGTGCAATGAGTAGCCCCACAAGTGATACCATCAGCCCTGTATCGTTGGTCATATCACTTGTCTGCGGATTATCACGGCGTGGCCTGTCTGGGTCGTTTGGTTCAGCAGGCTCGCTTGGGCTTGGTGGTGGTGTTTCCGCAGTTGGCGGCGTTGGTGTGTATGGTGGTGGTGTTACTGTAGGCGGTTCAGTTGGTGACGGTGTAGTTGGTGGCACTGTAGTTGGCGGTGTAGTAGTTGGTGGTGTGGTCGGTGGTGTAGTTGGTGGTGTAGTCGTACCTGTCCAAGAACCTCCACCGTTTCCACCTCCGCCGCCGTTACCGCCGCCGTTGGTTGGTGGGTCTGTTGGTGGGTCGGTTGGCGGTGTGTTCGATGTGGGTACGTTCACCGTTGCATCATCCCGTATGTCGCCTTCGACATAAACGATTTGGTACTCGTATTCTTCTGTTTCTTCATTGAATACACTAACTCTTTCACGGTTGCGTAGACGGGTTGTGCCGTCTTCGTCATACAGAACTACGGTGTTTGTAAAAGTTGACCCCGCTGCCGCTGTTTGTACGGTGGCTTGGAATGTGATTGTAATACTACCGAGATGCTCCAAATACAAGATGTCTACGGCAACCGTATTATCCTCAAACCTTGGATTTTCAGCTTCTCCGTTTGTTTCGGATACAATTGTCACATCTCGTACATTTTCAATGCGGTTGGTTAATAGCGTTGTTAGGTTGTCTCGCATTTGGAAGTTGTGGGCTGTACCTTCGCCCTCGTTGGTTATTGTAATGGTGTAGGTTACTGTACTGCCCACAGGGGCGGTGGTTGGGGTTACGGTTTTTGATATTGCTAAGCGTGGTAATTGCAGTTCGGACAAATAAACTGTTGCCTCATCCTCATCCCAATCAATAACACCATCCCAATCATCGCCTTCTTCCCATTGATTGGTTCTTGGCGTGTCCAGACGTGCTGTGTTTGTGAAAGGTAGCCCTGGAATTTCTATATCATCATACAAAGATACGGTAATATCAATGTATACAGTTTCACCAGGTTGAACTGTTCCCAGTACAACCGTCAACACACCATCTTCAAGAGTTGCAGTTTCGTAGTCTGGCAGGGTTACATCTGCCAAAGTGAAAGGCGTAAGAGATGTTCCAATAAGCTCACTTAAATCATCACGCACTCTAAATCCAGTAGCAGGGAACTCGCTTGTGTTTGTTACAGCAATTCTGTAAACGAATGAACTCTCTATCTCATCAATGGCGATTTCGTAATAATCATCCAAAGCACCGAAGTTAGCACCAACTTGTTTTGAAATTGCCATATCTGGCACTTCGACAGTAGCATAATCCTCGACAGGTTGCCCGCCATCTTCATCATTATGGTAGATGTTGCTACCATCATTATGTAGTAAACGGGCGGTATTGGTAAAGTATTCACCTGCTGCATCGTCCAACACGGTAGCTTGGAAAGTGATGGTTATAGTGCCACCAATTTCAAATTCGTTGATGAAAACAGTTATTTGGTTGTTGTCAAATTCAGGAGCTTCTACATCGCCATCTGCTTGAACGACAGTAATATTTGTTACATCCCTAATATAATTACCAATCAAATCGTTTAGATCATCAACCATTTGAATGTTACGTACTACACGCTGACCTCTGTTTGTAATGATAATTTCGTACGTTAACACATCACCAACATTGGCTAGTTCAGGGTATACTGACTTTTCAATGTCAAGTAATAGTAACGGGTCATTCCGCAATGTTAGGTTCGAAGTTATTGCACCAAACTCAGCTGTTCCACCAAAAGCAGGCTGGTTAGCATCACTCGGTATAGGTAGTGCTATCTCACCCACAACCAACCCATCTATAATGTTGAAAGTGTTTGGACATATAATGTTACCGAAATTGTCTATAGAAAATGTCCAGTAACCGCTTGGAGTAACAAATCCATCAGGTGCTGAAGTTTCTCTCAAGCGATAAATACTGCCGGGTATTAGGGAGGAGCCGTAGCCGCCGATGATGCTGCCCTCAAAGCTAACACTACCTGCCGGTGGGGCGGGAGCTTCTCCTGAACCATCAGCACTTACGGCCTCGTCGAACGTGTAACCAAGTGGAGTATAATCACTAATAGCTGAAACGCGCTCTAAAGTGAATATGGCACCAGGTAATGGCTGACCAGCATCATCGTATTTTATAAACCTAAGTATGGCTCTTAATCTCACGGAAGGCACACTACGAATGTGTGAAACATCTTGGTCAACATCAGGAACTGTCACATCAACTCCCTCATCAGCAACGGTCTCATCAGCCTCCCCATAATCCGCTACATCAAAATCAACATCAACATCAACATAAGCGTTGTATTCTTGATACATATCAGCTTCAAGTTCTACATCGGCATGGGTATCCTCTGCAAAAGCTATGTTGGCAGGTGTGTTGCTTAAAATAAGCACCATTGCTAAAAACAGAGCTATTATGCTGTGTTTCTTTTTTGTTGTTTTCACGTTAAGTCTCTCCTGTTTTAATTATTTTATATCACACCAAAAGGTGGTATATACACGCAAAAAGCAGTGTTTCCTGTAAGGTTACAGAAAGCAACTGCTGTATTTATTTTGTACAGTTTTTGGACACGCTAAATGGGCAAACCTTTGGCTCTGTCTGTCTGTCTGTCTGTCTGTCTGTCTGTCTGTCTGTCTGTCTGTCTGTAAAAATTATGTTTACAGCTTCAAACATTTGTCAAGCCCTCACTACGTTTTATTGTGTTTTTGCAATATTTTGCTTACGACATGTTGCACAAGTTTATTACAACATACCCGAATATATCACATTTATCCGATTTATGCAATAAATTTTTGTAAAAACGCGGCTTTAATTTGGCTAAATTTACATTTTTTTCATGTGGCAATGTGCAGTTTTCCTTGTATTTGCGTGGGTTTGGCGGTGGGGCGGATTTTTTAGGGAATGTTTGGGAATGCTAAACGGTAGGTAGTTCATGTGCATAACTGTTCTACTGCAACACGTAAAATACGCATATAAGTTAATGAAAGTTACGTGTGTCAACTTGAAGTTTAGTTGAGTGGCTTATCGCCTCAACTTACCCAGCCTCGGACGGTCGAGGACGACCGTCCCTACAAGCTTCGTAAGCCCTCAAAGTTCAAAATTTGAACGAACTTATGTAGGGGCGGCTTGTAGCCGCCCGCAATAGTTTTGATATATATAAGTCAAACCGTAATCTCAATCCATCAACTCCCCGTACCCTTCCAACCAACCGCCATAATATTACGCGACACTCCTATAAGCTCTGGAATATCCTCCGTCAATTCAATACACTTAAGTAATCTCTCTGCTTCCCTCTCATCCGCAGGCAAACTGTTATCACCAAAAGCGTTTGCTATTCCTTCTACTGCCAAAACGTTGATATCTCCAAAGCCTACATAGGATAACTCCGTTGTTATCTCCGTGCGTGTATGAGAATACGCATGGGGCAGATTAAAACCATCCGCCATCCCCGTTTTCATCACTTTCTCTAAGGTTTCAAAATCGAATATGTGAAACAAGTTAAACTTTATCGTAGACACTAAAGCTGTGTAGCGATTTATCACCGTACAAATCACATGCCCACCTGGTTTTAACACGCGGAACGCCTCGGTCAAGCATTTAATCCTCGACTCTTTAGTCCGTAAGTGATACAGTGCCCCCATCAACAGTACCAAGTCCATACTTTCGTTCTCATATGGAAGCTCCCGCGCATCAGCGCATATACATGATGCCAACTTGATATTATTTTCTTTGCTCTTTTGTTTTGCTATATCAATATGTCTCTGAGTTAGGTCAAGTAGATGAACCCCGTGCCCTTTCTCAGCTAGCCAAAATGAATATGGTCCAGTCCCTCCTGCAATATCTGCAATCTCCATATTATTATCAAAAAGATATCTCGAAATAATGCTTTTTGAGCGGACAAATTCTTTTGTCTGTATCTCCAAGCGTGCATCCTCGTTGACGCTTTCATAGTACGCACGAACCTTCTCATTGTCTTCCATCTTGTACTCTAGCTCTGTCGGCATTAACAAGGTGTCGATGCTACAATCTAACGCCTCAGCGAGCCTTGGTAGCAGTGCGGTTTCTGGCAAGCATTTGCCATTTTCCCACTTTGATACGGCTTGTGGGGAGACTCCTAGGATTTCTGCAAGTTTTTCTCCTGTGTAGCCGTTTTCTTTTCTTAGTTGCGCTATTTGTTTGCCTATTTTTGTTAGTTCTAGCATGGTGAGCCTCCTATAGTTTTGGGATAAGTGTTGTCTAACCAATTATAGGATAAATTTTGACGATTAACCATACATCATAAGTTAATGAAAGTTACGTGTGTCAACTTGAAGTTTAGTTGAGTGGCTTATCGCCTCAACTTACCCAGCCTCGGACGGTCGAGGGCGACCGTCCCTACAGGCTTCGTAAGCCCCCAAAGTTCAAAATTTGAACGAACTTATGTAGGGGCGGCTTGTAGCCGCCCGTAATAGTTCTGTATATATAAAGTGCAAATCTTAAAACACCTTGCCCTGCCTTTTCTTAATCACAATATCATTTTTATTTAAAATCTAGTTAAACAACCTTCCACTCGGTCTGCCATAAAACATATATAGGAAATACTCGCTGTCAATAGTCCCGATAATAAGGACTTCATATACTCGCGTAGTTGCAGCGCCTAGAAACATTTCCTGCTGGCTCGTCATTCTCTCTATCCATCTAATTCGCATAATATCGTCAACATGTACCGCCTCATAGTTAAAGTTCTGTTGCATAATAGTAAAAGCTTGCAGACTCCTTTCGATAAAAGCCTGTTCGGGCTGAAGATCTCCAAACCAAACATCAACATCTTCTTGGCTCAACTCAAGTTTCGCAAAGAAAGGATCAATACCAAAGCTACTTATACCAAATCTATACTCAACAATTTCCGTCGTTTGCGGTATTTCGAGTCTCATATCTCTAGCGATACTGTCGATAAAACTCCGCCTTAAGAATAGCGGTTGGAAAAATATGGTTAGCAAATATACAAATATTAATGCTATTATCAGCGCAACTGCCCATGCAACCCTTTTTATCATCATAATAGTCAAACCTCTCGCCCGCTATCTTATCCAACATGCTTAACCCTACTTAAGCTCCTCCAGCCCCGAAACCCGATAAAACCCACGATACTCACCTTTCCCATCCTCATTAAACCCACAGACAGCCAAATAAGGACAATAATCACATCCCGTCCGCTGTCCTCGCTTATAAGGCTTTGCCTCTATCTCACCTGAGATAATCCTTCTGCCTATCTCACCAATCTTCTTGTCTGCAAAATCTATTATCCGTTCAAATCCCTCGCTAGAGACCATATTCCCCGAGCGGCTCGTATATTCTCCAGACTTATTCAGTCCGACTGAGATTATATTAGAATTTTTCTCAATATTATTGTCTATACCTTCAACGACCAACTTGTCATTAAGCACAAGCCCCGACATTTTGAATTTATCCAATATATCACCGTATATTTCTGCGTCTGTCGCGCCCGTGTTGAAGTTCGCTATTGGGTCGTCAAATTTGAAGTAGAACAGCCCACCTGGCTTTGGACTTTTCGGCAGGCCTAGTATTTTATCGCCATTTTTAGTCAGTGCGCCCATGTATGTCAAAAGCTGTAGCTGTCTGCCATAATATATATCGGTCACATCAAAGGCTTTCGACCCTGATTTGTAGTCAATTATCTTCACATAGCTCTCATCGCCTTTTGTCATAATATCGGCTCGGTCTATGCGTCCTGTTAGGATGAATTTACGCTCATTGTTTATGTCTACTGTCATCCCTGCGTTATAGTCAAAGGCAATCTCTGCACCCAGCGGCTTAAACTCGCCGCTTTTTATATGCGAACCTAATGCCCAGATGGAGCGTTTTGCAATTCTTTTGACTTGCTCTAGGATATACGCCGACTTGGCGTCATATGAGAATATGTCGGACTTTCCTTTATCTGCAAAATCAACAAAAAGGCTCTCAACGGACTTATCAATATACTCATAGTCAAGACCACTCCAATCAAGACCACTCTCCTGTAAATGGTCGCTAAACATCTCAAGCGCATCGTGAAAAACATTGCCCAAGTCAACATCTCTGACCTTATAATCAGTACGTTCACGCGCCTTGAGGTTATAGCGCAGAAAATATGAAAATGGACACTCAACGTACTTTTCAATCCTCGATATGCTACTTACTATCTCTTTGCCGTATAACGCATTCAATACGCTGTCTGAGAGCGCCTGCTGCGCGCGCATACCTTTTAGAGCATTATCAACCCACTCACTGTACTCATCACTATCCGAATACCACTTCGCAAGTGCAGCACCTAGTTCCCCTGCGCCACTATCATCTATGCTCAGCAATTCTCGCAGCTTGCCAAGCATCGGGCTCGGCAATGTTATATAGTCACTTGGCTCATCTTGTTCTGCCTCACCAAAATCAAACAGCTTATTAATCTTCCAAAGCAGCGGAGAAGGCGAATTAGTCTTCCCATTCAAACTCCGCTCAGGATAATATAAGTGCAGATAGTCGCTTGCCTTTGTCAGCACTCTAAATACCATATGGCTGTTTATATAAGTCTGCTTGTCACTATTTGCGCCAAGCTCTATCCCGAACTTCTCAAGTGTCTCTTTGTCATTATCGTCAAAAAGTCCTTCGTCCTCGACCTTCTTGGGTATCTGATCACCCGTCATACCTATTATGAACATTGCCTTTATGTCGCTTAGTCTGCTGCGATAAATATCGCCCACGATAACTTGATCCTTAGATGGCGGAATAATCCCCATGTCACATGAAGAAAGCCCCATGAAAAGAATGTCGGCAAACTCCGTAGTCGTCATCTCCATGTCGCCAAATATCTGCGCAATTTTATCGAGTACATCCATATGCACATTCCAAATCCCCGAATGGATACGGTACAAATACATGTCGTTATCATTTGCCGCGTCCATAGCCAGCGTCGTAAGCTTATCAGGAATACCTAAGCGCATCAAAAAGTCGTAAATATCCCTGCACACTTCTGAGGGTTTTATTTTACCTTTTGGCGTAAGCTTCGCGCTAAACTCATTAATTGTACTAAAGACTACCTCTTTTGTCTCATGTATGGAGTCCTTATCATACGGGCTATTTTCGCCAAAGCCATACTCCCACTCATCCTTACGCCACTTGCTGCCCCTGATGCCGTATTCTATCACATAATTCTCAAGCCCATCTATCTCATCGTCGGGTATGTCCAAAAGCCCCGTCTTTAGCAGTCTAAGCACACTCTCATGCGACCAGTTCTTCATAACTATTTCAAACAATGACCGCACAAATTCACTAAGCGGATGGAACAAAATCCTCGTGCGCAAGTCGACAAAACAAGGGATATTATATCGGGCGAAGGTATTTTGCAAAATAGGCGCATAAGAATCCATGTCGCTTGGCAAAACGGCTATTTCGTGGAACTTCAGACCTTCATCACGTACTAGGCGTATGATATTATCGGCTGTTGCTTGAACCTCAAGGTATTTGTTTGGGAATGTGTTTAGACTTATTTGCCGTACATCTTCTGATTTGTAAATATACGGCTTGCCGCTTGATTTTTCATAATTTGTCAGCAGGTGCATGAGCTGCGGCGAGTTTTTAAAGCGATGTGAGTCCGCTAAAAAAACAGGCTCAAGTATCTGGATACCCAACCCCTTTGCTATCTCTGTCAGCTTGTTTATCATGAACTTTGACTCATAATAAAGATCATCCGCCGATACATTGCTGTAAGAGGTCGCTGCCGTGTTTATATTCACACATATATTCACTTCATCCGCTTGCCTAAGTAAATTGCCTATAACTCTATATTCCTGCGGGGTGAATCCCGCAAAATTGTCCATCCAAATTATAGCACCATCAAAAATTTTACTCTTATCTATGCTATTATTCAAAATATCGAGAGCCGTATCACTCGATATGTACGAACTTTCGATAAAACTCTTATACGCATTAAAAATCAAGCGAATATCTTCAAACTTATTCGCTTGATGCACACTTGCAAAGGTCGGAATCAAAAGTTCCGCCCCCGACGCCTCATACTGATACAGCTCTTTAATCGTGCGTGAAATACTATTTACAAACCCTGCACAAATCGGCGTTTTATGATAATACTTGAGACTTGGCGAAAGGTCGTGCAAGATTTTTCTCACAACCATGCTTTTGCCCACCGAGTCGAGTACGTCACCTTGCCTTGCTCCCGTCTCACTTATGACATGATAACTAAGGCGCTCAAAGCTAAGCACTTGCGCCTTTATCACAGACCCTCCCTCAAACTTTGTAACCAAGCTTTTTTCAGCTTCCAGTGTATACTGCTCTGGAACTATGTAAAAAAGCGGCACTCTTCCCGCATTTGCCGCGTTTATTATGCTGTCTGTGCAATATGTAGTTTTTCCAGTACCCGCTATTCCTAGAATAAATCTTAAAGCCATAGCATCGTCTATCCTTTCACTTTCTTGCGAAGCTTTAGCGCTATCCCTTTTTCATTTGCCTTTTCTTCAAATAAATGTGCAGCAGTCACCGCTTTTTCTTTCAAGGTTGCGTCTTTATCAACAGCTTTATTAATCTGCTCCTTAACTAAAATGACATCCTCAAGTGAAAGCAAATTAACCGCGATACAAAAAAAGTTTTTACGGCGTCCATCGTCATAGTTTTTTATAAGTCCTTCTAGTATCTGGACTTTAGTATTCAACTCTTCTTCATATGCTGCAAGACCCATTTTTTTAGCTCGTTCCATATCACTGAATTGGTTTTTGTGCGAGATAAATGAGTCAGACTCATCTGCCCCATCATATTTTTTGCAAGGAAACTCGTCGCACAAAAAGCAATACTCCAAGCCTTTTCTAAGTGAGCATGACAAAATACCGCACGGAGGATGCACTTCGCTAAAGCCCTCTCCCGCACAGCCTGGGCATCTTGACGCTCCTTGTGTATAGTATCTTGGACACAGCCCGCAATTTAACCCACATGCCGAAAACCGAGGATATTTCCTTACTTTATCTTTCATACTTCCACCTTCTTTATCGTAAAGTTAAAATAGTTCGACTATCAAAAGTAAATGAGCATAAAAACTGATACAACTTAATAAGATGTATCATGCGTATAGTCGCTTGACTACGAATACATACACCTTTTAAGGAGGAGCAAAAATGAGAGGAACCAAAATAATGGCCTTACATCTGGGCGAAATAATTAAAACCGTCGTTTTTGTCATTGTAGGAGTCGCCATTGTACTCTTGCTTATCAACTTGTTCGCACCGCGTAATACAGAGCGTGCCAGAGATCGAAACGAGACTGAAAACGAAGTATCAGTAGCCTACATACCAGGAGCCTATCATGTCAGCTTACAGCTAAGCACAGGGACAATAGACATCGAAGTCGTTGTAAGCGAGGATAGAATCTTAAGCATTGGATTCATAGACTTACCGGAGTATCAACAAGTTTTTTATCCACTCTTTAAGCCTACAATGGAAATACTTCAAACTAGCATATTAGATACCCAAAGCTTATCTGTTGTCGTTCCTGAGGACAGACTCATAACAGGTCAGGTGCTGTTATCGGCGATTGATAAGGCACTTGCACAAGCTGTGGCAGACTAGCCTGCCTTATACAAAAAATATGTAGGGACGATGCCCGCAGCATTTCGTCAACTTGGTTATCAATGGCTGGGTGGACGCTGAAGGTAGCGTCCCTCTAGCCATTTTTGCATAGTTATCCCAGAATGTCTTAACGAGACAGTCCCTTCACAAACTAAGACTTATGATTTTCTATGTATTCTAACAATTGACTGTGCCACTCGACAGTGTCACAAACGTCTGGAGTTGTCGCTTCATCAAACAATAAATCCACCATATACCGCGCCTTCTTCCCGCCGATAAACATAGCTTTAATACATGATACGCAATACACAACCACATCACCGCACGGCATAGAATCTGCGCGTTCTTTCATCTTTTCATGCACTTGCTCAAGTGGTATTTTTTCATAAAAGTCATCACCGCAACAACGGGACTTCGCCCCATGATGCTCCGTTTCAACCACTTCTATGTTCATCTTCTTCAAAAGCGACCTTATCGCCAAGTGTACACTTGTCTTTTCTCTAACCGGACAAGCATCGTGTACCGACATCTTTATCCCTGAATAGTCGGGAAATGGGAAATCGTCCATCTTGTCAATAACTTCCCATAACGATATAGTGCCGACACCTTCGTATAAGCTCCTAAATCTTCTGTCGCACCCTGCACATACGTTTACGATAGTAGAGCCACTCTCTACTTTTGGATCGAATCGGCAGCAGATTTTATGTATTTCTACATTGGTGTTGTAGTGGGTGTTTAGGTGGTGTAATATTCTTTGCTCCATATCTGGTTTGTAGATGCTTAAAGCACAGCCTGGGTTGAATTGAGTTCTTTTCATGGGGTTTGTCCTTTCTGGGTTATATTGTTTTGTCATTGCGGGCTTGATTCGCAATTTTCTTTTAAGGAGCTACACTGTCAAGGATTCTCTAACGCAAACTTATATTTTAATACTTGAATACAAACTATATCCGCCGCTCAAATAATAAGCATCAAACCCATTTTGTAGTAAAATTCTTGTAGCGAAATAACTACGCAATCCAACCATGCAAGTCACATAAACGGGCTTAGATTTATCCAACTCGTCTAGCCTGCTCCTCAATTCGTCAAGAGGGATATTTATAAAACCATTGATTGCGCCATTTGTAAATTCCATTTTGGTACGGATGTCCAAAAGCGTTACATTTTTGTTATTCAGCAGACTTTCAACGTCATCCCAATGAAAACATTTACTGTTTCCATTCAAAAGATTTTCAATGACAAATCCCGCCATATTTACAGGATCTTTTGCAGATGAGTACGGTGGTGCGTAGCACAATTCCAACTCTGTTAGGTCATAGGCTGTCATTCCAGCCCTTATCGCCGTGGCAAAAACGTCACAACGCTTGTCCACCCCGTCAAAGCCAGTAATCTGTGCGCCTAAAATCTTTCCGGTTACTTTTTCAAACACAGTTTTAATGCAAATCATTTTTGCGCCGGGGTAATAAGTTGCGTGACTTGCTGAAAAAGTAATAGATTTATCATAATCAAACCCAAGCCGCTTTGCTGTTTTTTCATTTATGCCAGTTGTTGCAACAGTCATGTCAAAAATCTTCAAAATAGACGAGCCTTGCGTTCCAGTATACTTGTTGTCAAGTCCGTAGATGTTATCTGCCGCAATTCGCCCTTGCTTGTTCGCTGGACCGGCTAAGGGCACAAACCCCTTTTGTCCTGTGACGAAATCTGTAATCTCTACTGCATCACCCACGGCATAAATGTTAGGGTCAGAGGTGAGCATATTATCATTAACAACAATTGAGCCACGCTCATTAACCGATAGTCCCGCAACTTTAGCTAAGTCGCTTTCGGGGCGAACGCCAATAGCCATTATAAGCATATCAGCTTGAGTTTCACCTTCGTTGAGCATAATAGTAAGGGTGTTGCCGTTATCCACTATTGACTTTACGCCATTCCCTAAAGCGAGTTTAATACCTTTGCTTTCCATATAGTTTTGAACACCACAAGCCATATCATAATCAAGTGGTGCTATCACCTGATTCTGCATTTCAATCAGCGTTACATCAAGCCCCAAGTGACGTAGATTTTCAGACATTTCCACACCAATGAAACCTCCACCGATTACTGCTACACTTTTTGGTTGATTGGCTTCAATATAGTCTTTAATTTTTAATGTGTCAGGGATATTGCGCAGGGTAAAGACTTTGCTTGAGTTTATACCCTCAATGCTTGGTTTAATCGGTTCTGCGCCGGGGGATAGGATCAATTTATCATAGCTTTCGATATATTCTTCGCCAGTTTTGATATTTTTCACGGTTATGGATTTAGCTTTCCTATCTATAGACGTAACTTCACTAAATACCCTCACGTCAATATTCAGTCGTGCTTTAAAACTATTAGGGGTCTGAACTGTTAAGGCGGTGGCATCTGTTATTTCACCACCAATGTAGTATGGAAGCCCACAATTAGCAAACGATATATACTCCCCTCGTTCGAACATGATAATTTCAGCATGTTCGTCTAATCTCCGCATTCGTGCTGATGCCGAAGCACCTCCAGCTACCCCACCAACTATAAGGATTTTTTTCATATAAAACACCTTCCAGGTCGAATAATTTTTGTTTGCTTTAGCCCTTTAAAAACTCCACTGTTTTTTTGTCATACCATAACGAACAACATCGCGATAAACACCTTTAATTTTTAAGCTTTGTTCGCTGACTCCCTCAAGCTTCATCCCGCACTTTTGCATAACTTTTCCTGACCTTTCATTGCCTACATAGTGAAGTGCTTCAACTTTGTTTAAATCAAGTTTTTCGAAACATAACTTTAGTACAACAGATAATGCTTCCGTCATATAGCCTTTGTTCCAATAATTTCGATTCAAGACATATCCAAATCCAGCTTTATTGTGCTCAGGCTCTACTCGAATGTCAATAGCACCGATACATTTTTGGTTTTCTTTTAACTCTATTGCCCAAATTCCTGGATTTGACCAATGAAAATTTATTATTGCATTTAAAGCTTCATCCACCGTTTTAACTCCTGACCATTCTAAAAACTCAACCGTTTCCACGTCTTTGGCATATTCAAGTATGTCAGGAGCATCACTTTTTGCAGACTTCCTAAGAATAAGTCGCTCTGTCTCCATTTTTTCATTGTCATACAGTATCTCTTTGTAGCTTTCAATCACTATACTCACCTCAGCCTCTTAACCATTTTCCGAAGCGCAATCCCACGATGACTAATCTCATTCTTATCTTCTTGCGACATTTCCGCCACAGACTTCTCTGTACCTATCGGATAAAAAATAGGATCATAACCAAAGCCATTCTCACCTCTTTGCTCATAACCTATTCTGCCGTACATAATTCCCTCAGTAGTAATCGTCTTTCCATCAGGAAAAGCCGCAGCGATAACAGCTATATATCTTGCACCGCGCTTATCTTCAGGCACACCCTTGAGCATGTCCAAGATAGCCGCATTCCGCTGTATATATGGCGTCTCTCTGCCCATATATACAGCGGAATCTACGCCTGGCTCGTTGTTTAGATAATCTATCTCTATACCCGAATCATCGCTAAGTACAATCTTTCCAGTGGTTTCCATTATTTGAACAGCCTTTTTTAAAGCATTTTCCTCAAAAGTTGTGCCGTCCTCGACAACGTCAATCTCTACACCTACTTCTTCCATTCCAAGTACAGTATAGCCTTGCAGTATCTCTTTTACCTCGCGAAGTTTCCCCTGATTCTTTGTCGCAAAAATTATCTCCATAACCCGCTCCTAATATCTAATCTGCGAAATAATATTGTACCCCTCAAGCACCTCGCGCCCTTTTAAGTCCTCAAGCTCGATAAAAAAGAAGATAGCTGCCACTTCCCCACCGCATTCTTCGATAAGCTCACAAAGAGCTTTGCACGTGCCGCCTGTCGCCAATAAATCGTCTACGATAACGACCTTCTGCCCTTTTTTGATTGTGTCCGCACTTATCTCTAAAGTAGCCGAGCCATATTCAAGTTCGTACGACTTTGATACGGTTTTTGGCGGTAGTTTGCCTACTTTTCTAGCGGGTATGAAGCCTTTTTTCATCTTATATGCCAAGGGCGCACCAAATACAAACCCTCTGGCCTCAGGACCTGTCACAAAGTCAAAATCAATGTCTTTAAGCTGCTCCGCAATCGTATCAATCGCCGAGCTAAATGCCTCCGCGTCCCCAAAAAGCGTTGTTGTGTCTCTAAACAATATGCCCTCTTTCGGAAAATCAGGTATTGTCCTTATATTTTTTGTAAAGTCTATCATTTGTCCTCACTCCTAACCATCGGTAATCTAAAGTCTCTCAAATTAAGTTGCAAGCTAACATCACCATTATACTCATTTATCGTGATATAGTAAAGGATGTCTAGTCGAAGTTCTAAGTTTGTCAACATCCCTGTAAAAATCTTATCGCTGTCATATTCATCAAAGCTCGCCCTTATCATATCTTGGAAATAATCATTCTTGCCAAATGCCACACCTCTGATTTTACGCCCACTTTCAGTCTTAAATATAAAAATAATCGTCTTTTTCTCGTCTATCATTCGTATGTCTAGGACTTGCGCGCTTAGGGTGCCTAAAATAGGCTCTCTATTAGCCTTGCCAAATGGACGGATTGTCCTGAGTTCTTCATATATTTTGAATGTTACATCATCTAAATTCATAATCGAATCAACTTTTATAACCTCTACAAAGTCATCATCAGTTAATATACAATTTTCGTTAAGCCTTCGTCTAAGCTCGTCTATATTCTCCACAGGAAGCGAAAAACCCGCCGCCATAGGATGCCCACCAAAACGTGTGAATAAGTCCTTACACTCGCTTAGTGCTTCAAACATATTGTAGCCTTCTATCGACCTTCCTGAGCCTTTTGCTCCAGCCTCTGTTTTGGTAATCATGATTGCTGGACGATGCAAATTCTCTTTAATTCGCCCTGCTACAATTCCTGCTATGCTTTCATGCAGCTCCTCATCATATACGACAATGACCTTATCCTTACCCTCGTCAGATGTCTTTAGCTTGTCCAATATGACTTCACACGAGCCAGTTGTTAATCCTTTACGCTCTTCATTTAGCTCGCTTAGAATTTGAGCATACTCTGTACATTTTCCAAAATCTGCGCTGAGCATAAGTTCAACCGATAAAGACGCATGTTCAAGCCTACCAGACGCATTTATACATGGACCTATGATAAAACCTATAGTAAATTCATCTATCAGCTTTTTCTTGTAGTTTTTTTGCGCTATGAGAGCCTTAAGTCCTTCGTTTGGAATGTCACCATCATTTAACGCCTCGAGTCCGAGATATGCGATTACTCTGTTATCGCCTGTTAGATCTACGATGTCGCAGAATGTAGCAATTGCACCCATTATAAGAAGTTCCTTATCTAGAGGAAAGTCTATTCCATAGTTTTTATAAAAGCCTTTAATAAAGAGATAACACAACCCCGCCGCGCATAAATGCTTAAAGCTGTATTTGCAGTTAGCTTGTTTTGGGTTTATGATAGCATCGGCAGGGGGAACTATTTGCGCTTCGTCTATTATAGGCGGCTCATGATGATCTATTATGATTACTTTCATGCCCTTTGACTTGGCGTGCTCTATCTCTTCGTAGGACGCTATGCCATTGTCGCAAAGGATGAGCAAGTCACACCCTGATTCCGCGATTTTATCAACCGCGTCCATATTGAGTCCGTAGCCTTCTTCCATTCGTGCGGGAATATAGTAGCCCACATAAGCTCCAACAGCCGACAGTCCCTTAACCAAAATCGCCGTACTCATAACCCCATCCACATCATAGTCACCGTAGACTACGATTTTTTCACTGTTTAAGATTGCGTTTTGCACGATTTGAAAGGCGCTAGGTACGCCTCTCATCGTTTTTATATCTTCTAAAGAGTTAAGTGAGCGACTCATTAGCTCTTTGTATTTTCGTTTTGTGTTTATGTCTCTGTTTATTAGTATTTGGCAGAATACTGGGCTTAAATCTAAGGCTCTGGCCATTGCCGTGATGTCTGCTTTTTTTCTTTTTAGAATCCAGTTTGCCATTATGTACCTCTGTATCTATATAGTCATTGCGGGCTTGACTCGCAATCTCATACAAAGTGGAGATTACGAGTCAAGCCCGCAATGACTATGCTTAAATTTACTCGAAATGCCTAGTCAAGCAATCTCTTCTACAGGATACCACACTTCTCACTACTTTTCCATCACTTCTTAAAATTTATCCCAATAACACCGCCAAGACCACCACCCGCAATAGCTAAAATCAAAAGCGTAACAGCCCTAGAGTCCATGCTAAACCCGCGCTGAACCCATGTCATGATAGCAAGCAAAATAATAGCATACACAAGCCCTGCAATCATGCCCCAAAGCCATCCGCGCCCCATAGACACCTTCGCCGAGTCAAATCCAGCAACAATAACAGCCGCAATACTAGTAATCGTCACTACAAGAGATATGTTGTTTTCTGCGACATTGGTGTATGTAAGAAGTATCGCGTAGCCAATAAACACTATACATGTTATGGCATATGCGATTAATACCCCCGATATCACATTCCCAATCTGCTTTCTAAGTTCGGTATTCATGGATAACTTATTCATAGATGCCCCCTTAAGATAATATTGTTCCATTACCTAATTTTACTGACAAGGGTGCCGAAATATGATAAGATATGGTTGCAAAGGAGATTTTTCTTATGGACTATATCGACCTACACACCCATACTACATTCTCAGACGGCACTTACACGCCTGAAGAGCTAATGAAATACGCTGTACAAAAAGGCTTAAAAGCCATCGCCGTAACCGACCATGATACAATAGACGGATATGAATCATCCGCTTTTTGGGCAAAGCATTATAATATAGAATTTATCCCTGGAGTAGAGATAGATGCCACCTACAATGACATTGAGATTCACATACTAGGTCTGTTTATCGACCCCAAAAACAAAGCATTGGTTAAATTGCTCAACGACCTACAGCAATTGCGCCAAAACCGCGCTGCTAAAATTATTGAAATCCTAAATACTGATGGCATTGATGTAGCACTTAAGGATATATACGCCCTCTCAAGTCACAGCCTGATAGGACGTCCGCACTTTGCGAAATTTTTAGTAAACAATGGTTATTATGATAGTGTATCAGATGCCATAAAAAACTATCTAGGGCGCGGCAAACGTGCTTATGTCGCAAGACCTCTGCCTGAGCCTGGCATTGTTTTTGATATTATTAAATGTGCTGGAGGGATTCCTATTCTCGCCCACCCTGTTCAATACCACTTGGATTATTTGAGGGAAGAGACTATGATAAAAGAGTTTAAAGCTGGTGGACTTGTGGGTATTGAGGCGATTTATTCGGAGAATAGTTCAGAAGACACTAGGAGGTATTTGGAAATAGCGGAAAGATATTCCCTGTTAGTGTCTGGCGGGAGCGATTTCCATGGCAGTGTTAAGCCTGGGTTGGATTTAGGCTGTGGTCGTGGCAGCTTTGGGGTTGAGTATGGGATTTTGGAGGAGCTTAGGAGGTATTTTGATTGATTTGATATACTATAGTAAAGCTACTCCAGAGGCTCAATCCCCAACTTCTCCATCAAAAAACGAGCATTAGTACTATCTGACTGACCTTTTTGCAACTTATAATCAAACAAAATCTCATCATCTACATACTCTTCAGAAAAACTATAATTCGCAACCCTATCATGCTCATTCGCCAAATCGCACAGAGCCAAGTCATGCGTCGTCACAAGCCCAATAGACCCTTCGCTCTCAAGGCTCTTTATAACAATCTTTGCACCTTCTAGTCTATCTTTTGAGTTTGTCCCTCTAAACATCTCATCAATAAGAAAGAGCGTCTTTTTCCCTTTGCACTCGTCGATTATACCTTTAATTCTTTGAAGTTCGGCATAGAAGGTTGATACGCCTTCTGAGAGGTCGTCGCTTATTCTCATTGACGTCGATATCCCTACATTTGGTATATTAAGCTCCTTTGCACAGACAAATCCTCCCGCTAGACCTAAGACCATATTAACGCCTACTGTGCGCAGGAAAGTCGTTTTGCCTGACATATTCGAACCTGACACTATAAATATCTCATTGTTTATTGTCACATCATTATTGACCCTTGTTTTTTCATTGATTAGGGGGTGTCCTAAATCTTTTGCCTCGATAATACCTTCATCAAATATTGATGGGAGGCAGCTGTTCGGCTCAACTAATCCTAAATTTGCAAAGCTAAGAATCGACTCCAAAGCACCAATTGCCTCAAACCAGCCCTCGACATAGTCCTGATGCTCCGCTTGCCAACTTCTAAGCAAATATAGGCAAATAAAATCCCACAAAAAGAACACATTAAGCACAGTCCACATAATACCGCCGCGCCTCATGTCAATGAGCATTATTATTCTATCTAGCTTTTTAATCGCCTCTGAAGCTACTATGCCATTATCTGACTTTATCTTTGACCTAATCGCTCTAAGCTCATCACAGTCAAAGCTGCGCCTCTCAACCAAATTAAAAAGTTCCGAGTACTCCCCTATTCTATATCCAGCACCCGATATTTTACTCAAGCTACTAGAAACCTTCATAATAGACACGCCACACAAAACAATATGAACCAACAAAAGCAGAGCCGCGGGGATAAAAAATTCGTTAAGCTGCATGAAAAATACAGTAAGCATAAATATCGTCGAAAACACGGGAAGAATCAGCAAGTAGCTGTAAATAGGAGAAATGCTATCCACATGCTCACTGCCTTTTAATAAGCTGATAAGCTCTTTAATCTCGCCTTTGAACTTAATTTTTGATCCGCAGATTTGAAAGTCGCTTGTTAAAGTCTTACTTGCTGAGAGCTCCCAAATAGCATATTGTCTCGCTTTTATTTCATCGCTGCTAAAGTTCGCTTCACCCAAATCTTTGGCAAACTTTTGCCTGCCGTGCCATGTTTTTGTGGTGTTAAGATATTGGAAAATGGAGTTCTTACCGAATATATCTAAGTCCGCACTGTATTTATGCCCTTTTGAGATAAACTCTGCGCCAATATCTTCAAACTCACTCCACGTTCCATCCATTCGGGCTAAATAGTTTTCGTTTATTTTTAGCTTAATCTCCGTATCGATTAGTTTTTTTTCGGTCTTGACTTGAATAATACACAACAAAATAAATAACTGTATCAGAACAAGGATAAGTACTATCGTTGTGATGTGTAAATTGTTAATCAAAATGATAATAAGAGCTATTGTAAGTATCACCGAAGCTAACTTACCATTGCCCAGTCTTGTGTGAAGCTTTTGCATATCTTCTATATCACCTTTTGCGTCCCAAACTTCTAATTCAAATTCTTTTCGCATCTTTTATGCCCCTGCCTCCATCGTTTCTATAAAGTTGTGTAACTTTTTTCGCTTGGTGTATATTACATGTATGACTTGTCTTATAAGATGGTCAGCAATTATCGCCGTCCAGACAAAGCTTATGTCAAGCTCAAGTACCCATCCAAAAAGCACAACCAAAGGCACACGAACCATCCAAATCCCCACAAAAGCTATATACATCGGTACTCTCTTCCCGCCTGATGAACGGATGAAGCCGCCATACACTCTGCCCAAAGTCGCTGGAATCATAGCAAAGCCCATCATGAAAAGATATCCTGCACCTATCGTTTGCAGCTCAGAATTATTAGTCAAAAGCATCATGAGCTGATACGGTATAGTAAATAGCACAATAACAGTCCCGATGCCTACAGTCAGCGCCATTTTCCAAAGCTGAGAGTAATATATTCGGTATAGCGGCGCATCTTCTTGGGCTATCGCGCGTGCGGCTAATGTAGTCGCCGCAACGATAAAGCCCTGGGCGGGCATATCAGCCAATAGTTCAGCTTGTACTCCCAGCTGATACGCTGCGTAATAATTAGTTCCATACCTTAACAAAACCATGCCAAGTACAATCGCTGCAAACTGCCAAAACATAAACTCCATCGCGGCGGGTAGACCAATTGAAAAGTAGTCTTTCGCTTCATTTTTGTCCAGACTTATAAAAGGCTTGGCATGAGAGACTTGCCTAAATAGCCCCTTCCTCCTATACAACGCATAAAAACCTAAAGCAGCACCGCTAAATTGCGCAAGTACTGTAGCGTAAGCCGCGCCCATTATACCAAACCCGCCTATGCCGCCTATCCCAAATATAAGGACAAAGCCCGATATAATATTCACAATATTAAGCACAATAGCTATAAGCATCGGTGTCTTAGTATCGCCCTGACCGTTTAACGCGGCAGTGTTAAAGCTAATCGCCGCCATAAAAGGCAGAGACCACACCAAAACACGTGTAAAGTCTGCCGCAAGATAAACAAGATATCCATCATCTGTAAACAAGCCCAAAATCTGCACAGGAAATACCAACAAAACAATTATTGCGAGGACAATCATAGGAATTGCACTTAAGTATGCTTGCTCAATAATACGCTTACATTTACTAAGTTCACGCTTACCATAATACATCGCAACCATTACAGTAGCACCTATCGCAAGCCCTCGGAAAAGCACAAAGAAAATACGATAAACCATATTACTTATACCTTGCGCCGCGATGTCATCCGCCAAGAGCCTTCCAACCATAGCAGTAAGCACCGCCCCCGCCACAAGTTGCAAAGTATTCTCCATAACAATAGGTACCATTAGGTGTAGAATCTCTCTGTTTATTCGCTTTTTGTTGTAGGTAGTTTCCATTCGTCAATTCCTAGTTCCTTTAGTATAATCCCTGCTATATCCCGTATGTCTCCGTAATTTGCCTTCGCATTTGTTTTCGCGCCACGAATGGCGTAAAACACATTGTAATTTTCATAATCAGTTGGATATCCGTGGTTGGATTTGTATGCGGTCTTGCTAAACTCATACCCTTTTTTTGCCGCAATTCCACAATAGGCGAATTCGCTATATCCACTTACCTTCATCTCTTCTTGCGTTAAGAACCGCCCAAACCAAGGATAGTTCTCGACGCCCTCAGTTTTCTTTTTGAAAAACGCACTGCCCCCACATTGTTCATAAAGCTCCTCACCGAAAATCTTTCTTAAGTCAACCGTCTGCTCCACATCCAAATGACTATGATCAGCACAGATGAGTACAGTGCGCTCACCCGCCGCCCGCAAAATCTTTCCCAAGTTTTTATCAAGGCTTTTCCTAGCTACATCTAGCTCTTCAGAAGCCCCACCCACCTTATGGCGAGTCGAATCATATACAAGTAAGTGAATCAAAGTCAAGTCAGGTGTCCTCGTACGCAGTAGCTCACTAGATACAGCCGCCGCAAAGTTGTCTAGCGTCTGTACCGCTCCGCGTTGAGATATTCCTATAAGCCTCCATCCGTGTTTAATGAGCATCCGCAATTGTAATAGGCGGCTGCCAATACACATCCCAGGTATATTCCATTTAATCTTTGCGCCACAAGTCACAGGCCAAAAAATTGCAGCTGTGGTCATATGGTTTCTATGCACTGCTTCCCAAATTGTTTCTGCATTTATATACTTCGCTCTTTTTGACCATCTAATGCTATTAACTTTGCGTTTATTGGAAATAATCTTATGTTCACTCGGCAATTTCCCCGTAGATATTGTTGTATGGGTCGGCTGTGTGTTTGAAACAAAGATAGACTTTTGCCCGCCTTTGTAAACTGAGTGTTCCATAAATTTTGCGATGTTTGGATAATTCTCCTTATCTTGTGCCAGTTTTTCAAACTCTTTATCGCCTACGCCGTCAAGACTTATTACAATAATTGCCATATCGCACCTGCAGTTTTTTATATGCTAAATTAAGTATAGCAAAGATTTGGAAACTTTACAATGCCTCCTTGTACAAATAGACTATATGTTGACTAATGCGCTCACAAAATATATACTATAAATTAAGAAAAATACTGCCTATGGAGGTTTATAATTATGAGCGAAACATTGAAAAAAGCAGAATCACTCAAAGCTTTTATGACAGAGGCAAGAAGGCATTTTCATCAATACCCCGAACTTGCACACAAAGAGTTTGAAACGACAAAGTACATAAAAAACGCACTTAAAGAAATGGGTGTTCCTTTGCTTGATGCAGAGTTTAACACGGGTTGCATCGGTATAATAAAAGGCGAAGGCAAAGGACCTGATGTTATCACAGGGATTCGCGCAGACATTGACGCTCTCCCAATTATAGAAAGTACAGGATTACCATATTCGTCAAAGAATGAGGGCATAATGCATGCATGCGGTCATGATGGTCATACGGCGTGTTTGCTTGGCGTTGCAAAGCTTTTAAGCGAGTCTAAAAATAAGTTTAGTGGCACTGCTATGCTCATCTTCCAGCCGGCCGAAGAAGGTGATCGCGGTGCAAAGATGATGCTTGAAAATGGTGCATTTACCAAACATAAGCCTGATGAAGTAATAGCACTGCACGCATTCCCTGCGGTGGAAACTGGAAAAGTTGGAATCATGCCAATAAAAGCGATGGCTAGTGCGGACTCTTTCCGTGTAAAGGTTATAGGGCGCGGCGGACATGGTGCTAGACCTTCTGAGTCCATCAACCCGATAACCGCAGCAACTTCGATGATAAGCGCGATATCCGGCATAGTAAGCAACCAAATTCCTACGTTTGAGAGTGTGGTTATCTCTGTTTGTACAATTCATGCGGGTGTTGCTTCTAATGTAATCCCGCAAGAAGTAGAATTTTCGGGAACTGTACGCTGCTTAGAAAATGGAAACAGAGAAATCGTAAAAGAGTTTATCGAGCGCATTGTATCTGGCTCTTGTGAGACTTTTGGCTGCAAGTATGAGTATATATACAAAGAAGGCATAGCCGCACTGACTAACAGCAAAATTACAAATGACAAGGTTTATCAAGCGGCAAAAGACACCATCGGCGAGGAGAATATTGTTGTTTTAGAGAATGCGACCATGGGTTCTGAAGACTTCTCTGATTTTATCATGGCTGCGGATGGGGTTGGTTCTATGTTTAGACTGGGCATGGGCAATGCGCAGAAGACAACCCCTGCGCTTCATAATCATTTGTATGATTTTAATGATGAGGCGCTTCCAGTTGGGTGTGCTGTTCTGTGTCAATATGTGTTTAATAAACACAACGCATAACACACGAAAGGACTTGATAATTAATGAGAATACTACTAACAGGCTTTGAACCCTTCGGTGGCGAGAGCATTAACCCCGCTTTTGAGATATTAAAGACTCTGCCTGATACTATAGACGGACACGAGATTGTCAAGCGCGAGATCCCTACTTCGTATAAAAAGTCTATTGAGGCTATAAAGGTCATTCTAGATGAGGTGAAACCCGATGTCACCTTGAGTCTAGGTCAGGCTGGCGGCTCTTTTGGTCTGCGTGTTGAGAAGGTTGGGCTTAATCTTCGCGATGCAAATGTTCCTGATAACGACGGACACAGAGCCTCTCATGAAGAGATATTTGAAGACGGCGAAATAGCCTACTACTCCACTCTTCCCACCAAGGCTATGGTAAAGAGACTTATCGAAAATAATGTCCCCGCCTCGCTTTCATACTCTGCGGGGTCTTATGTTTGCAATAATGTGATGTATGCACTTTTATATTTAGGCGATAAGTATTATAAAAATATGAGATGTGGATTTATTCACGTCCCCTACTTTCCTTCTCAGATTATGGATAAGAAAAATACTTTCTACATGGCTCCTGAGGAGATGACACGCGGGCTTTTGTTTGCTGTGTGGGCTATTATTGACAATGATGTAGATATTGATTTTATCGTAGATGGTCGTAAGGATGGGGAGGCATAGTTTGCATTATAGTAAAGCTACTCCAAAACAGTAGCATAAGCGCAGGACTTTTCTCCGCAAAGCGATGAGTCAGGTTCCCATCGTGCCTTAAGGCACAATGATCGAAAATCTACAGGTCGACGGATATCCGTTGCACGCAGTAGGCGGCGTTTACGCCGTTTTTGCCGTAGGCAAAATTCTTGAGAAGAATTATAAAGGCAATCAATTCAAGCATCGAGCTGCGGAGCAAAAAGGAATTGATAGAGCGTTTTGTTGAGCAAATAAATGTGTCTACCAATGTTGATACTGGCTGGCAGAGCTTTGTGCAAGCACGAAAAGAAGAAGATTTGACTGCGTTGATTTCTGATGAAAAATTGAAAGATGAAGAAGCTCGCCGCTTTATTGATATAGCTTTCCGTGACGGCATACTTAAAACCACAGGCACAGATATAGATAAAATCATGCCGCCTGTTTCGAGGTTTGGC
>Ga0123355_10001266_pt1 | contig 35305 bp, 33 predicted proteins | sample TergutEmb28metaG_3_FD_89872 | JGI IMG/M metagenome (GOLD analysis project Ga0123355, IMG submission 89872) | Embiratermes neotenicus P1 segment gut microbial communities from Petit-Saut dam, French Guiana - Emb289 P1 | ecosystem: Host-associated > Arthropoda: Insects > Digestive system > Gut ...
GTAGGCACGATGTGACGTTGGTTTATGCCAACATTTTGTGGGTAAAGCTCTGGAGTTTCGTCAAAGACTACCCATTCCCAATCAGAATACACATAGCCTTCAAATACGATGGCGCGGTGTAATTGGTTGGCAGTAAGACGGGCGCCGCCGGCCATTCCTGGCACAGTGCTAGGATTGGACAATATTTCTGTTTGGTCTGCCCAACCTACAAGATAATCAGCAAATTCTGGTTGCATCCAGTTAAGATGGTCAAGACCATCCGCTCTTTCAAATACCCATGTTCTGGTGCCTATGCCGCGAAGTCTGCTGGCGGTTCTAAAGATCATGCCAAGCTCGCTGGAAGCATCATTTTGGGCATATTCGCCTGTAGATATAACATTACGGTACAAACGTACATCGCGCATAACCGGATGGGTTTCTACCACTGCCGCTGCAAATGGCATAGAAGCAACAACTGTGCCGTGGTTATCGGTGATGGTGATAAAACCTTCGTAATGGCCGTTGGCCGCTGTGGCCGGTACAACCATAGTGGCGGTGAAAGGTACTCTGCCGCCGGCAGGAACAGGTATGGTGGTTGCGCTTAATGTAAGGGTTACACCATTGGCTGCTGCATCTTGGTTGGTGTTGTGAAGGTAATTAATCCATTCGGTGGTAATTGTGTATGTACGTGCTTCGGTGCTTGTGTTTACGATGGCAGCATCCATGGTTCTGCTAAAGCCTGTGGCTGGGAACAGAAGTCTGTTTACGCCGCCAAAGCTGAAGGAGCCTACTCTGTGGGTTCCGAGGTCTGTGGCTTCATCAATAGGCACAAGGAAGGAATGCGGAGATTGCACAACACGATCAAAAATAGCATATGCAAAGCTGTCCGCCATAGCTGCCGCAAATACGTCTGCCTGGCCTGCGCCTGTATCATATACAGAACCGCGAACAGCAGCTTGGGTGGTGCCAGTAACCGGCATACGAATTGCGGTGTTCATAAGACGTATTTTAATTTCTTCGCTGGTCCAGCCGTTTTCGCTGGCTGTTGGCAGGTCTTCGTGGTTTGCACGGCTGTAATTAACAAGCAGCGCAACTGCACCGGCAATGTGCGGGGCAGACATAGATGTACCGGAGCTGTTAGCATAACCGGCAGCCACGTTACGCGGACGTGCAGACCATGTGTTTTGACCATTGGCACCGATGTCAGGCTTAATTTCGTAAGACATGTTCATGGGGCCTCTGGAAGAGAAGCTGGCCAAAGTAAGTGTGCTAACAGGATAACGGAGGTTTTGGAAGCTAAACTCTAAATAATCGGTGGTGGCAGCTACAACTGCATCTCTAATAGCCAGGCCATTTGCGTTTGATATGGTCATATACGGTACAAAGTTTACGTTTGCGCCGCTTGTAGGGGTAACAAAAGCAGGAGGGGCTTGCCCAACGCCATTGATGGCTATTACGCCGCCCAAGCCAAATTGGCTGGCCAGTACAGACACATCGTTAAACGTGCCGCCGCGGCTTACAAGAACAAAAGCACCGCGAAGATCGTCCAAGCCGTATCTGATCATCAGCTCAACAAAGTCTGATTGCAAACCAATGCCCGGCAATCCTACCGCAACTTGGTTGGTGCCTTCGGTTCTAGGCATAACAAACACACGGTAAGCACCTTCTGTTGGAAGGTTTACAAAGCTGTTTATAACTCCGCGCTCCGGATGCCAGAACCAGTTACTGCGGGAATTGGCATGAAGGAAGTCTACGCTGGCATCAATAGCACCGCTTACAAAGGCTGCACCATTAGGCCATTGAGGCTGAAGGGCAGAAACGGTTATACCTCTTGTGGCAGCAGCAGGATCAGAAACGCTGGAGAAGCCATCTGCACCGGCGTTACCTGCGGAGTTAACAAAGATGATGTATGGGTTAGCAAGCATCATGTTGTTTATGCCGATGGCGTGAACAGCGTTCAAGGCGTTGTGTTGGCCGCCAAGAGACGAGTTTACAACGTCTGCGCCATCTCTGAAGGCCCACTCATAACCACGAAGGATAGTGGTAACAGAGCCGCCGCCGGTAGCAAGTACGCGGTACGCGATCATCAAAGCTTCTGGAGCAACACCAAGGGCAGAGTTGGCGTGACCACCGTCACGACCCACAATGGTACCGGCAACGTGTGTGCCGTGGGTTGTGTTGGAAGCAGAGCCCAAACGGGTAAAGCTTTCCAAGGGCAGATTTAAAGGATAATCTGCTCCGGGTTGACCAAGATAGTTGTAAGCCGCCATGCGGTTAAAGCCCGCCATGGTGTTACGGCCAAGGAAGTGATAACCGGTGTTTTCTAATTGGAAACCGGAATAAATCCAAGTGTTAGGTATCCAAGGGGTGGTGCCTGTGGTGGCTGCAAAATTACTATGTGCAGGATTACCGCCGGCATGTATGTAATACAGGTCGGATTGGGTGATATGGGTTGCGCCGCGGGCGTGCATATCAGCCAAAGTTGGGAAAGCACCGTCAAAGGATGGATGGAAATAGTCGATACCGGTATCCGCTACCGCAACCAAAACACCTTGGCCTCTGTAACCCAGCGCGTGCATAGCATCAGCACGCATCATAGAGCGGCCATGGGCCATACCAAATGGGCTGGCGTTTCTTGTTGCGCTAAGAGCCAAAGACATTTCTACGGCTTCGTTTATAGCTTCAACGTCCAGCTCAATAGGATCCAAAAATACGTATTCGTCAGGGAAAACTGCCAATACGCTGTCAAGCTCTGCAAGAGCAGGCACCATATCGGAAGGAACAATCAAGGATACGCCAAGAAAAGCGTGATGATATTCTTCCCAAATTTCGTATGGAGCGGCGGTTCTGGCTCTTCCTTGTGGGAACAGTGAGCCAAGCTCTTGTCTAAACACATCGTGTGCAGACTGAGCGGTGGCTTCTGCCGCATCAAAGGAAAGGGCAAGACCTTCGGCCATAGCTTCAACAACCTGCACTTCAGCAGGCATGGTGTCGAACATAACGATTACTTTGGCAGGAGAATCATCATCTGCAAGAGCATTGACACCTTCAAATGCATGAAGGCCAGCCACTGCTTCTCTTTGCTGGCGAAGTTCTTCTAAAATTTCTAATTGGTCTTGGGTAATGCCTGCGGTTATGCTACTTCCGCTGCTTTCGCCGCCTCCGGAGCCAAAAATAGGCGCAGGAACGGTAAAGATAAAGGTAAGAGCAAGTAAAAGAGCAAACAAACGCCTGAATTGATTTTTCCTCAAAATTCTCTCTCCTCTCGAGATACTAAAATTGGATAAGCAAAATGAGGATTTTGCTTATCGCCGCACTTACATAATTCATTTTCCCTCGTTTTGTAGAAAATCCCCTCCTTATTAACTGGGCGGCATTTACGCAAGTCCGCCCCGCGTTTTTGTTGGTCGCTGTTAAGTCCTGTCGGCTTAGTCTGCTTTATACAGACACAGGCTTTGTTTTGACCTATAAAAAACGCGCGGCTTATCGTGGTAAGCACGCCAAAACGTATTTTTACAGCAGTTTCCTTAACTCTCAATTTATTGTAAAGGAAAAAATGGCTTCTGTCAATCCCTGCATATGTTTTTTTCTAAAGTTTAAATTTTGGTTGGTTTGCTTTTATTTTGGCACTAAATATGGATTTTTTATCCGATGGTTGTATAACAGAGACATGGCCGTTTTGTGAATATTTGCCGAAAAATAAATGCAAACGCGTCTTCCATTAAACAATTGTTTTATGCGGTGACAATTTCATCAAACATAACGGTAGGCTAGCAATTACATGCATAAATGTAAAATATTAACACCAAAAGCGAACGGCCGCATTTATACTATGTTTTGCGAATAGTTGATTAATGGTTGATTTTGCGAATAGTTATTTATGTCGATTTCCGCTCCGCTGCATCTGTTTGTATCACCATTTTCCAAAATAAACCCCCTTCTGCCAAAACAATTGGTGGCAGAAGGGGGTTTTATGCTCAGGAGAAGTGTGCCCTATTTTTTATCATGTTGAAACGTAGGCAAATTGCCTTTGTTGCCCTTGTTTTCCTTATCATCTTTATCGTCTTTTTTAGTAATCATGCTGCTAAGGATATTGCTTTCTTTTTTGCTGGCCGTCATATTGCATTCGCCGGAAAAGGCAGCACCCACGGCAATTTCCAGTGTGGCGCATTTTATATTGCCGTTAAGCACGCCACCGGTGCGTATTTGGGCAGATTCCACGGCCTCTACATCACCCTTAATATTGCCTTTTATAATGATGGATTGGGATTCGATATTGCCAAGAATGCTTGCGGCTTCTTCCACCACCACCAGGTCATTTGTAGATATATTGCCTGCAAAATAGCAATTTATGGTAAGTTTGCCTACGCCGGATAGGTTGCCGTCTTTGAAGATAAGTCCTTCGCACAGGACAGAGCCGACCTCCTGCGGTATGGATATCATTTCTTCTTTCAGGTTTTTAAAGCGTTTCATAGGCGTATGCCTCCTTATTTTTTGGAAAATTATGTCTGCGGATGTACTTGTCACCACTTATTCTATACTATTCCGACAAAAATAACAAGATGAATGTTTTGAAAATATTAAATTTTTATTAAGCGATCGTTACGATGAGCAAAATAATGGCTTGAAAACCGCACCAGGATGATGTAAAATAGGAATATATAACAAAATTGTGAGGGTACTATGGATTATGAAGTGTCTATTTTGCAGTTTGCTCAGACCTTTGGGCTTGCAAACCTGACCCGCAATATTGACATTACCAACAGAAAACTTAAATACGCCAAGGTAAATCGGCCGGGGTTGCAGCTGGCAGGGTTTTTTGATTATTTTGATGCCCAGCGTCTGCAAATTATCGGCATGGTGGAATATACCTATCTGGAAGGCATGAGTGCCGAGCGGCGAGAGACAGTGTTTAAGAGGCTTTTTGACAACAACATACCATGCCTGGTTATTTGCCGAAATTTAATGCCTTTTCCAGAGATGCTCGCCGCCGCAATAGCCAGCAACACCCCTGTTTTAACCACCCCCAATATCACAACTGACTTTATAGGCGAAGTAATACGCTGGCTTAAGGTGGAATTGGCCCCGCGTCTGACCATGCATGGGGTGTTGGTGGATGTGCATGGCGAAGGACTGCTTATTACCGGCGAAAGCGGCATAGGCAAAAGCGAAATGGCCCTGGAACTTATAAAACGTGGGCACAAGCTGGTGGCCGATGACGCTGTGGAGATAAAAAAGGTATCCAACCAGACCCTCATCGGCTCTTGCCCGGAAATTATCCGCTTTTTTATCGAGTTGCGAGGCATCGGCATTATAGATGTGTCCAAGATGTTCGGCATTCAAGCCATAAAAGAGACCCAGACCATTGATTTGGTTATAAAGCTGGAAATGTGGGACAACAATAAAGAATATGACCGATTGGGGCTGGAGAATGAATATATCGAGATTTTGGGCAATAATGTAGTATGCCAAACCATACCCATACGCCCCGGACGCAATCTGGCCATGATCGGCGAAAGTGCTGCCGTTAACCATCGACAGAAAAAAATGGGTTATTCGGCCGCCAAGGCTTTAAGCGATAAATTAGCACAAAGAAACAGTGCGGAGGGGTAGGGGAATGTACCATATTGGTGTGGATTTAGGCGGAACCAATATAGCCGCCGGCATTGTGGACAGCACCGGAAAGATTTTGGCAAAAAAATCCGTGCTTTTTGTGATGCGGCATAACCATGAAGAGCTGGCAGAGGATATCGTTAACCTTTGCAAGGACCTTGTGGTAGAGACATCTATTTCTCTGGAAATAATTTCCTCTATAGGTATCGGTGTCCCCGGCGTAGTTAGCCCTAAAAACGGCATGGTGATGTTGGCAGGCAACCTTGGTGTTGAGGATATGCCCATTAGCCACTTGGTTGGCCAAGTGCTAAAAATCCCTGTTTTTATTGAAAATGACGCCAATTGCGCAGCATTGGCCGAGGCAACTTTCGGTGCAGCAAGTGGCAGCCGCAACTCCATCACCATAACATTGGGCACAGGGGTTGGCGGCGGCATTATTATAGACGGCAAAATATATTCCGGCGCGTTTTTTGGCGCGGGAGAGATGCATCAGGTTATACGCGGGGGCGGTGTGTTATGCCAATGCGGGCGGCAGGGTTGTTGGGAGGCTTATGCCTCGGCCGGAGGCTTGGTGCGAGAGCTTAGGCAATTGGGGGTTACAGATAAAACCACCGCCAAGGATATTTTTGATGCGGCACATAGTGGGGACATTTTGGCCCAGCAGGCCGTGGATGCATATACGGAAAATTTATGCATTGGTTTGGGTAATCTTGTTAATATTTTACAGCCGGAAATTTGCGTCATTGGCGGCGGCATCAGCGGCCAGGGGCAGGGCTTTATTGATAGCATCAAAAACCGTATGCCCCGTATGGTTCTTGGTGTTAATAGAGATACGAAGTATGCCATCGCGGCCTTGGGCAATGATGCAGGTATAATTGGGGCGGCAATGTTGGGCATTAGCAGCGAATAATTAATAATGAATAACTGGAATAGAATATGAAAAATAGATTATGGAGCATTACTATATGGTAGAAATTTTAAAGGTTTTATGTGCAAAATTGCCGGAAGGGCGTATTAAACTGAAGGAACCCATGGCCAGCCACACTACATTTAAGGTGGGCGGTCCGGCGGATATTTTTGTTACACCGGAAAATCCGGAAGAGCTGGCTCACGTACTCAAAGCCTGTCGCGACGGTGCCGTGCCTTACTTTGTGTTGGGTAATGGTAGTAACTTGCTGGTAAAAGACGGCGGCGTAAGGGGAGTGGTAATTTCCCTTGTTAGCACTTGCGATGTGCGGCTGCTAACGGAAAACACTTTGTACGCTCAAGCAGGCGCCTTACTTCCTCAGGTGTCAAAATTTGCGCTGGCACATTCCCTTAGCGGCTTTGAATTCGCAGAGGGCATTCCCGGCTCTGTTGGCGGAGCCGTGTGCATGAACGCCGGTGCATATGACAGCGAAATTGGTGATATTTTCCATTCGGCGCAAATTATTGATGGTGACGGCCGATTGTTCGAGATAAGTGCGGCAGATATGGCTTTTTCTTACAGAAAATCTGCGGCGCAAAAAGAAGGCTGGGTTGTGGTTTCGGCCACTTTTAAGCTAAGTCCGGGGGATAAATCCGCAATTGCCGCCAAAATGGTGCATCTGAAGGAGCAACGCACCACAAAACAGCCCCTTAATTTGCCATCGGCGGGCAGTACTTTTAAACGGCCACCCGGAAAATTTGCCGGCAAGCTTATTATGGATGCGGGTTTGCGGGGTTATGCCATTGGCGGCGCGCAGGTAAGCGAAAAGCATTGCGGTTTTGTGGTCAATACAGGGGGTGCCACCGCTGCGGATATTTTGACCCTGATGGACCATGTGCAATGCACCGTGCAGGAAAAGTTTGGCATATGGTTGGAACCGGAAGTTAGAATTATAGGTGAGTAAATGGAATTTCTTATTGTAACAGGCATGAGCGGGGCCGGCAAAAGCACCGCCCTAAAATTTCTGGAAGACATTGGGGTTTTTTGTATAGATAATATGCCACCGGCTCTTATCCCTAAATTTGCCGAGTTGGTTTTTAGACCCGGCACCGATGTGGAAAAAGTGGCCCTGGGCGTAGATATACGCGGTGGCAGGCTGTTTGATGAGCTTTTGCCCCTGCTGGATTGCCCAGAAAGTGGCCTGTCCGGCTATTCCATACTTTTCTTGGATGCCTCTGACCAGGTGCTGCACAAGCGCTACAAAGAAACCCGGCGCAAACATCCCCTGTCCGAAACCGACAGCATAACCGAAGGTATTCAGCGGGAACGCCAGCGTCTGGCCAAAATAAAGGGTGCCGCCGACCATATCATAAACACCACATACTTTTTGCCGCGCCAGCTTAAAGAAAAAATAAATCTGCTGTTTTTGGAAAACAAAAATTTCGACAGTCTGACGGTTACGCTACTGTCCTTCGGCTTTAAGTACGGCATTCCCAGCGATTCCGACCTGCTTTTTGATGTGCGCTTTCTGCCCAATCCTTTTTATGACCCAAAAATGACATCATTGACAGGAAATGATGCCGCCGTACATGATTATGTGATGAACGAAACTGCCACCGGGGAGTTTTTAACTAAAATCGCCGACTTATTGGAGTTTTTAATACCGCAATATATTAACGAGGGCAAAAACCAGCTTATTATCAGCATCGGCTGCACCGGTGGCAAACATCGGTCAGTAGTGGTGGCAAATAACCTGGCGGCACATTTGCAGCAGGCGGGGTACTTTGCTAACACAAAACATCGGGATATCACTACAAATTAAAGCGCAGGAGGGATATGTATGTCATTTTCTTCCAAGGTAAAAAAGGAAATTGCCGGCCACAAGGGCTTGCTCCAAGAGGAATGCAGCAAGCGGGCGCATATTCGCGAAGCCTTTATGTCCAATGGCACAATGGCCGATCCCGCAAAGGCCTATCATCTGGAATTCGTTGTAAATCAAGAAAATATTGATGTTTTGGAGCAAAATCTGGCGTTTTTTGGCCTTGCGTCCAAGCGGCATCTGCGAAAATCCGCACATATACTGTACTTAAAAGAAGCAGAACAGATAGCAACCCTGCTCAACATCATCGGTGCCCATGTGGCCTTGATGGAATTTGAAAATTGCCGCGTCAACAAGGATGTTAACAACGACATAAACCGGGTGGCCAACGCCCAGGCCGCCAATGAGGACAAGATCATTAAAGCCAGTACCCAGCATATTGTGGATATTATGGACATACAGCGGGGCGGGGGTTTGTCGGCTCTTACAGAAAATTTGGCCCGGGTGGCACGATTACGGCTGGATAACCCCCTTGCCAGCCTGGAAGACATCGGAAAAATGCTTACTCCTCCCATATCAAAGTCGGGAGTTAATCATAGATTAAAAAAAATAGCGGAAATTGCCGCAAAATACAGAGAGCATCAAAAAACGGAGGTTTATAATGATTGAACGCACTGTTAAGGTAAATGCCAAAATAGAAGCCCGGCCCGCCGCGCTTTTTGTGCAAACGGCATCAAGGTTCCAAAGCTCTATTTTTATTAAAGTTGACAATAAAATGATTAATGCCAAGTCTATAATGGGAATGATTGCCATCGGTCTTTTGGACGGAAATCAAGTAACCATAATGGCTGACGGCCAGGACGAAGAAGCCGCCATTGCAGAGCTTGGCAGGTTTTTTTCGACTGTATAGGGTGTGACATGGCTAATTATCACGAAGAACAAAACAGGCAAAACATCCTGCGCCTGCGGGAGCATTTAAAGGTGCTACCGCCTTTTTTAGGTGAGTTTTTTAGAAACCGCGCAGACTATACATCTACCCGCACACGCCTTGGTTATGCCTATGATTTAAAGCTTTTCTTTAATTTTTTAATCAACGAAACCAGGGATTTTGGCGACCTTTCCATAGATAGCTTTGCCCTGGAAGATCTGGGGCGTATAAATGCCGACCATATTGAGGAATTCATGGAATATCTTTCCTATTACATAACCAATCGAGATAGGGAAGGGGCCGAATATAGCGTGCAAAATAAGATGGAGGGCAAAAGCCGCAAGCTTTCGGCCGTGCGCTCCATGCTTGCATATTTCTACAAAAAAGGCAAAATTGCCGCAAATCCGGCGGAACTTGTGGCCACACCGCCGGTTAAGGAAAGGGCCAAGGTGTATTTGGACGCAAACGAAATAGCCAATTTGTTAGACGAGGCGGACAGCGGCGAGCATCTGACGAAAAAACAGCGAGATTATCACAACCATACCAGATGCCGCGATGTAGCTATTTTAAGCCTTTTTGTAGGCACCGGTGTGCGTATTAGCGAGGCCGTCGGCCTTAATTTGGAAGATGTAGACATAGAAAACGGCTGTTTTAAGGTGATACGCAAAGGCGGCGACGAGGCCATATTATATTTTGGCGAAGAAGTAGAGGATGCGCTGGCTCAATATCTGGAAACCCGCCTTAAAATCACCCCAAAACCAGGCCACGAGCGGGCTTTCTTCCTTTCTATGCAAAACCGCCGCATAACCGTACGCGCCGTACAAAATCTGGTGAAGAAATATTCGTTTTTAGCGAATAGTTTGAAAAAAATAACTCCTCACAAGCTACGCACGTCCTTTGGCACTAATATGTACCGTCAAACCGGGGACATATACCTTGTGGCGGACCTGCTGGGCCACAAAGACGTAAACACCACCCGCAAAAGCTATGCCGACACTAAAGGCGAGGCAGGGCGCAGAGCGGTGCGGGAACTGCGACTACGCGGGGATGAATAATATGCAGGGGTATTTCGTTAAGGTTATGCCAAAAATTATATATCCGCCATGTATCTTGCAGGGAGAGCGGCAAGATTGCTTTGCTTGTGGGCTTTTACAGAGCTGCCAGTCACCTCGAGGCATGTGTGTATATCAGTATGAAGGCCACAAAAAAGGCTGCCCAAATTATGGCCAGCGCAAATGCTGCCCGCCGGATGCACCTATGTTTGACTGGGTTTTTGACGTAAGTAAGCCTGTTTATGCCATTTATGCCGCTTATAATTTAGAAAATAGCGATACGACTGACTGCCACGAGGCGGCGAAAACAGTCCTAAAAGAACGCATAAAGGACTTTTTGCAAGAATTTCGACCAGCAAGCAGTGGCCAGGGCGCGTATTATGTAACGGATTTCCCGGAAGCCATGGGGATTGACACCACGGCCACCATGAAAGAAGTAGGGATAACATTTGAATGGCCCGCGAAAAAACTGCTATATAAGGTGGCTTTTGCCGGGGTGCTGATGGATGAAGAGTATATAGATATTTTGAGGTAAGAGAGGGCATCAACAATTATTCGCAAAATGTAACTTTTGCGAATAATTGTACTTAGTTTTAGCCTCAACCAATTTCTACAAGACAATCCAATGCATGCCGGATGGCTTTGCCGATACCCACAGACGTTGCCGTTACTGAGTTTGCTACAAGGTACAACACTCCAATCTCCAGGTCTTTTGTTTCCAGCCTAACATCGCGGGAATGCTTCACTAAGGCCTCTGCCTTTTCACGCTCAAAGCCCCGTACAGAATATTTGTTTGTGTCAAAATGGATTTGGATAAGTGAGCCATTATGCGACGTTTCAATTTTTACACCTTCTTTACTGGGTAGCCGAGAGACTTGAATCATTAAACTCATAACAGTCACTCCTTTCGAGGCAAGCTTAGCACAGGCCGGATGATTTTGTCAAGTATTCGCTCCATAGTTATTTTTACAAAAATTAACCGAAAAGGGATGGGTAATATGATACGCAAAATGAAGCCATCTGATATTACACGCGTGGCGGAAATTCACGTGTTTGCACGCCGAAGTGCCTACAGGGATATTGTGCCAGATGACTATTTGTTCAATGCAAACAATGTGTCCAAGCGTATGGAAGAACTTAACGAGACCATGCACAATAGCGCGGAGGAGAGTTATGTATTTGATGACGGCATCGTTAAGGGATTCACATCCTTTGGTCAATGTAGGGACGATGGCAAATCAAGTGCTTTCGAGCTCCTAGCCTTATATGTAGACCCTATGATGCAACGGCAAGGAATCGGAACCGCGTTAATATCGTTCTTTGAGCAAAATGCTGTGCAGCACGGGTTTAAGGAAGTATGTTATTGGGTGTTTGAGAAAAACGCAAGCGCGAGAGCCCTGTATGAAAAGCTGGGGTATAGGCCTGATGGAGCCAGGGATGTAGCCGAACCTTTTGATGATCTAATGGTGATGCGCTATGCCAAAAAATTGATATAGCAACTATTCGCAAAATATTGCCAGAAATATATCCACACTGTTGCCAAGTTATCCACATTAACTATTCGCAAAATTATAGCTGGGCTGAGTGTGGATAAAGTGTTTATAAGTAACTATTCGTAAAATACCACAGGGCATATAGGGGGTACATTCGTCCCCTCGCCTCTCACTTATATCGGTGCGCAAACACCCAACTGCCCCTTTACAAAACCGCCAAAATATGCTTTAATTAGCATTAATAAGGCGATCAAGGAGGCTATATGGATCCTAATAATGCCATCAAGCTTTCCATATTGGCCGGGGAAATTATGCTGTCATCCGGTGCGGAAACCCACCGGGTCGAGGACACAATGCTACGTATTTTGGAGTGTTGCGGCCTTGTTAATGCAGAGTCATTATGTACCAGCACCAGCATTTTTGCCTCCGGTGCTCCTGTTGGCGGCACATCTATAACCATGTTAAAGCGGGTCAAAAACCGCGGCAATAATTTTGAAAAAATAGCCCATGTTAATGAGCTGTCTCGCAGCCTTGCAGAGGGAAAAATCGGCATAGAGGCTGCCATATCAGCCCTGGAGGATATACAAGCCCGCCCACCCTACTCTAAAATTGTGCGCCTTTTGGGTGCTGCTGTGGCCAGTTCTTGTTTTGCCATGATGCTTGGCGGCTCTCTTCCAGATTCTGCCAATGCCTTTATCGCCGCATTTTTAATGCAAATTCCCCTGCTGCTTTTAGAGCGTCACAATGTAGCCGGCGTGTTGCGCAATATGATCGGCGGTGGCTGTGCAGCCCTAATTGCGCTGGTTTTAATAAACTTGGGCCTGGGCAGCACCATTGATTTTATAATCATCGGCTCCATTATGCCACTGTTGCCCGGCGTCAGCCTTACCAATGCCATTAGGGATATTTTAGACGGCGACCTACTCTCCGGCAGTGCCCGTATTTTAGACGCATTTTTGGTGGCCATCGCCATTGCTACCGGCGTGGGCACCGTCATGATGCTATGGATGTCTGTTTTTGGGGGTGTTGTGGTATGATGCTCCAAATTTTGCTGGCTTTTGCCGGCACCGTAGGTTTTTCCATCATATTTAACGTGCCGCGCAGAGAGCTTGCGCTATGCGGTATCGCCGGAGCCTGCGGCTGGTTTGTTCTTCAGCTCACCATGGGTTTTATCCCAAATGCCGGTGTAGCCGATACATTTTTCGCCGCCATGGCCGTCACCTGCATCAGCCGCATTTTTAGCTTCATGCGCAAAATGCCCGTTACTGTGTATATGATACCCGGCATCATCCCCCTGGTGCCCGGCACAGGCATATATCACACCATGTTTAATGCCATCATGGGAGATTATACCGAAGCGTTGCTATGGGGCATACAAACCCTGCGCACGGCAGGGGTTATTGCCGTGGGGTTGCTGGTGGTGCTTACCCTGCCGCCTAAGCTGTTTTCTTTTGTGGCAGATGCATGTATAAATATTTTCGCCATCCGTCGGCGATTAAGGAGGTAAATTATGGATAATATTAATGTAGATTCGCATGATATTTCTGTCGAACAACAATGTACCAAGTGCAAAGAGCATGAAGCCGACATAGAAGCTTATCAGATCTTATTGCTTATTATAACTTTTATCGGCCCGATAATTGGCATACTAGTCGGTCTGTTTGCAAGAAGAAAACTAAAAAGCTAAAAGACAGCCACAAAGGAGGATATTTATTATGAACAAAAACGTAATCGTGGGCCAATCCGGCGGCCCTACTTCTGTGATAAACGCCAGTTTGGCCGGGGTTTTTGCCGAGGCCAAAAAAGCCAATTTGGGTACAATCTTTGGTATGCGTAACGGCATCAAGGGCTTTTTGGAGCGACGCAATATAGACATGGGTCAATACATTAAAGATGAGCTGGACGTGGAATTATTAAAACGTACGCCATCGTCATTTTTGGGTTCTTGTCGCTACAAGCTGCCTAAAATCGAGGAAAACGAAGAGGTATATCACCAGATTTTTGAGATTTTAAACACCATGGGTGTGGGTTATTTTTTCTATATTGGCGGCAACGACTCCATGGATACCATTATGAAGTTGTCTGCATACGGCGAGGCAACCGGCAGCCCCATACGCTTTATGGGTGTGCCAAAAACCATCGACAACGACCTGGCAGTCACTGACCACAGCCCCGGTTTTGGCTCTGCGGCAAAGTATATCGCCGCAACCATCAAGGAACTGGTGCTGGACGCCCAGGTGTACAACAACGGTGCCGTGACAATTGTGGAGGTTATGGGCCGCAACACCGGCTGGTTGGCAGCAGCAGCGTCACTGGCGCGGGGAGCGGATTCCCCTGGCCCGGATTTAATCTTCCTGCCAGAAATTACATTTAATGTAGGCAATTTTATGGACAAAGTGGCCAAAATATCCTCCCAAAGCCCCGCTGCCACCATCGTGGTGTCCGAGGGCATAAAGCTGGCCGACGGCCGGTATGTAAACGAAATTGCCGCAGAAAATAATACCGTAGATGCCTTTGGACACAAACAGTTGTCCGGCACGGCCTCATATTTGTCTCAAGAAGTCCACAGAAATCTAGGTGTAAAAACCCGCGCCATCGAATTTGCCACCATACAACGCTGCGCCGCACATCTTCAATCTGCCGTGGACGTGCAAGAGGCCTATGCCGTAGGTGCCGAGGCCGTGAAAGCCGCCATGACAGGTGCCACCAACCGCGTAACCGTCATTCGCCGCCTGTCCAGCGAACCCTATGCCTTTGGCATTGACGCCATAGAAATCGCCCAAATGGCCAATATCGAGAAAAAAGTGCCCCTGGAATGGGTGACATCCAGCCGCGATGATGTAACACAAGAGTATATAGACTACGCCCGCCCCCTTATCCAGGGCGAGGTTGCACCGTATTTTGTAGGAGGAATGCCAAGGCATATCCGCCTGTCATAAGAGGTGTCTTGATGAAACTGCCAAATTGAAATTATAATCCCAACTTTGCGCAACTACGCTCCAAGGGACATCCGGCACAATTAAGCCGCTTTTTACAATGATGTTTGCCGTTTATCACTATCAGTGCATGAAAATTATTATAAACCTCCGCGCTTTTAGGCAAATTCCCTTCAAAGTGGGCCTTGGCGGCGGCATAAGTCTTGCCTGCGCCAATGGGGTATCGCTGACAAAGGCGCATGGTATAGGCATCAATAACAAAAGTAGGCAAACCAAATGCGTACAGCAAAATAGAATCGGCGGTTTCTGGCCCGATGCCCTTTATGTCCAGTAGTTGGGTTCGCAGTATTTCTATGGGTAGTTTTGCGGCCTTCTCTGCGTCAAAATCATACCCACCAAACCAGGCCGTCACCCCTTTAAGATACGCGGCTTTTTGGTTAAAAAACCCCGCTGGGCGTACGATGTTTGTAAGCTCTGCCATATCTGCCGCCAGCACAAATTGCGGCGACAGCCGCCCACCAAAATTGGCTATGGCTTTCTCCACATTGCCCCAATTGGTGTTTTGCGTCAGCACCGCTCCTACAATTACCTCGTATGGGCTGTCCGCCGGCCACCATCCAAGCTGGCCATATCGTTCCAGCAGGGTTTCGTATATTTCCCATAGTTTGCCTGCCATAATGCCTCCGTATTGTCCACCGAAATTTAGCCGAAATGTACAAGTATTCTACACGAATCCCTATCAAATGTCAATCATATACTATATGTAAAAAGCAGTAAGGGAGATGTAATATGAACAGATATCATAGCCATGAGGCCGCCCAAAACCGTGTACCTACAGACTTTGGCGGCCGTCCGTTTGTGGTGGACATACAGCAGGCCACCCTGAGCAATGACACATATCGCACAGCCTTATGGACCGGCCAACATTTGCAACTTACTGTAATGAACATAAACCCCGGCGATGACATTGGCCTGGAGGCACATCCCCATGTAGACCAGTTTTTGCGTGTGGAGCAAGGGCAAGGCGTGGTACAAATGGGCACCGGCCCAAACAACCTACATTTTGCCATGCCGGTTTTTAATGACTATGCCGTTTTTGTCCCTGCGGGCACATGGCATAATATAACCAACACGGGCAATGCTCCCCTAAAGCTGTACACAATATATGCCCCACCCAATCACGCTTTTGGCACCATACACCCCACCAAAGAAGTGGCTGAAGCCGAGGAGCATCATTGAACACACCAAAAAGCCCCGCATGACGGGGCTTTTTGGTGTCAAAACTATTCTGGGTTGTTGCGCTGCTTCAATTCCGACAGATTTTTTGCCACCATGGTAACAAGCTCCATCTCGTCTTCGGAAAGTCTGTTGGCATATGCAACAAATTTGTGTATATGGGCTTTTTTAAGCCTTAGTTTGGACGGCGTGGGGCCGGACTCGGTATCCTTAAAAAATACATCGGCAGTAATGCCAAAAACCTCTGCCAATTTACACAAATTGAAACTGGTCTGACCCCTATCGCCACGTTCCATCAGGCCCACGGCGGCGGGCGTCATATCCAAAATAACTGCAATGTCATCTATAGATAGCTTACAGGTGTTACGTTCTCTTCTGATATTGCGGCCTACCATGGAGTTAAACTGGCTTCTACTGATGGTAAGGCCGGAGTAGAATTCGTATTCGGTAGCCTCATCTTGAAGCATCTTGTGGGCCTCGTATTCTTTTAGGCTTTCAAGCACGCTAAAACCTTCGCCCGCAAGTTTGTTATCTCTATAGAAAATACCCTTGCGCACAACAGCGGCAGCTTTTTGCATGGGAAAATCCCCGTCTTCACTGACAAACATTACCGCATCAAAATGCAATTCAAACATAAGTTCCAGTGTTTTAAATGCCTTGGGGTCACTGATGTTGTCCAAATCATAATACCTGGCCCTTAGCAAGCGTAACAGAATATTCATGTGGATAGATAGCTTTATGATGGCATAGCGTTCTTCATTAGCATATTCTTCCAGTTTTTCCAAAGCGGCCTTTGCCATGACATTGGCCTTTTCGTATGTATCCGCGTAGTCGACAACTCCAGCTAAAATCCTTATATCATAAAAATCCCATTCATTTGCACTGGATAATCTGTCAAATATCGGGGCAGCCATTTCACAACATGCTTCAAAGTCGTTATTTAGCCTTTCATCATCAAATATTCTAAGCACGCGCAATGTATCGTTGATCTGAGGATCATTGCCGTTTTCTTTGATGTATTCTATCAAACCGTATTCTGCTGCTTTCTTTTTTCCCGGCTCGTGATTGCCGTCAATAGCAAATGCGTTGTCCATCAACTGATGCTTTAGCAATTTGTAGTCCCTCCCAATGTTTCAATACAGCGCATTACAAATTGTATAATCTCTGTCTATCGCCCACAACATTTAAGACCAAAGCTAATGATATAATCTTGGGCGCAATCACACCATATGTAGTAATAATCACAACACATATCGCAAACTCCTTTCTGTATCCGCAACACATTCTATGTGTTGCTTTTTTTCTTATTATGGTACATATAGTACCATAATCCTACAATACACGCAACCACTTTTTATCGACATAATTCGACAAATATGGTATCTGCTATTTGACCAATATGCTCAAAAATATATGTGGGCTGGTGTGGGCTGTGTTCGACATATGCACACTTTGTCTCGCCGCTAAACACCAGGGCTGTGTCCACACCAGCGGCAATGCCGCAGGCAATGTCCGTGTACAGCCTGTCGCCAATCAGTATAGCATCCTCGGCGGCACAACCTTCCTGGGCCAGGGCCACGTCTACCATATCTGACCCGGGTTTGCCCATAAAAACAGGCTTGCGGCCCGTGGCATTTTCCAAAATTTGGGCCACAGAGCCACAATCCGGCACGGCACCATATTCCGTAGGACAAACCATATCACAATTGGTGGCTATATAACCCACGCCGCGGTTTAACAACATACAGGCATCCTCCAGCTTTTTAAAATTAAGCTCTGTATCAAAGCCCATCACCAGAGCAGCAATACCGGGTTGTACAAAATTTGTGATATTTATGCCATATGCGGCTAATTCATCCCGAAAAGCAGCAGTGCCAAGGGCATAAATCAGCCGCCCATTATATTGATCTTTCAGATACGCCGCTGTGACTCGCGTGGATGATATAATCCGGTCAGCATCAACACCAATACCCATTTTGGCTAATTTTTCTATATATTGGGCGGTGCTCTTGGAAGAATTATTGGTCAAAAAGACGTATTTTGCTCCGATGCTGGTGATGGTATGCAAAAATGGAATGGTATGCTCAAATAATCTGTCACCTAGGTATATTGTGCCGTCCATATCCAACATAAACAGTCGCTTTTTATGCAAATCCATAATGACACCAACCTCGTAGGGGTCGCCGTCCCGGCGACCCGGATATCCTAAAAATTCAACACCAGCGGAAACAACAGTACCACTAGCACGTATGCCAGCAATGTAAACAACCCACCGACTTTTACATAATCCATAAAACGATATCCCGCCGGCAGCATCATGGTCATTGGCGGTGTGGACACCGGCGTGGCGTAGCTGATATTGCCGGCGATAACCACCGCCAACACCACGCTTTTTACGTCAAAACCCAGCTCCAGCGCTATATTTACGGCAATGGGTATAAGCAGTGCCGCCGTAGCCGTGCTGGACATAAAATTAGTAAGCACAATGGCGATAAATGCCAGCGCGGCAGTAAGCAGCCATGGCGACACGCCTTGGCCCAAAAAATCCACCACAGCATGGGCTATCATCAAGCCTGCGCCGCTGTGATCCAACCCGGCAGACAAACCCAGCGAACATGCAATGACAATTATCGTTGTCCAGTCCATGGTCTGGTATGCCCGCTTTTGCGTAATGCAGCCGCTTATAATGCACACAGAGGCTCCAACCATGGCCACAATGCCCATGGTCCACAGGTCTGTAATAAAACCCACTATACAAAAAACCAACACCGCCACGGCAACCCACATTCTGGCCAGTCTTTTGACCCGGTCTTTAGGGCTTAAAACCTCTTCGTGGGCAACATCAGACATGCCTGTAGATTCATCCGCCGCCGGCTCAGGAAAATTAAACACCCGTTTTTGCAGGGAATGGCCGATGGTAAGGTAAAACACCAGCAACAGACCTATAATAGGCAGGCCAACGGCACTAAGTTCAAAAAAACCAATGGTATCATGGCCGCCTTCGCGCAATATGCTTTGGGCTATAAGTTGTGGCGGCGACCCCACCACCGTAAGGCCCCCGCTGGTTACGGCGGCAATACCCACCACCATATATGTGTTGCGGCGAGAAAACCTGCCCCCGCTGGCGGCAATGGCGGCGGCGGCAATAGGCAGCATCATGGCGGCGGCGGCGGTATTGCTTAAAAAAGCCGCGGGCACAGTGGCCACTAATATAAGTACCACAATAAATACCTTTTCGTTGCCGCCCACCAGGGCAATAATTTTTCTGCCCACAATACGGGCTACGCCTGTTTCGAACAGGGTGTTGCCTATAACCACCATGCCCGCCATTAAAAACACAATATCGTTGCCAAAACCCGCAAAGGCCGTGCCCATGGAGATGACACCAAAAATAGCCAAAGCCAGACACGCAAGGATAGACGTAACGGCTATGGGTATAAGCTCGGTTATATATAAAATCAGTGCCACGCCGATTATTATTAGAGCAATTATGCTGGCGTCCAAAACCATGCCTCCTCTAAAAACTCACAATATAGCTACACAATTATAATCGCCCGCAAAATGGATGTCAATAGTCTATAGACAAGTCACCGCAAATATGATATATTTGATTCTGGTAACTTTGATAAACTTTATACAATATTTTATGTGATTCGTTGGAGGTCCCCCATGACATACAGCTATTACCCCGGCTGCACTTTAAAAACCAAAGCCAAGGATTTGGATCACTTTGCCCGCGCATCGGCGGCAGTTTTGGGCTTTACTTTAGAAGAAATAGACGAATGGCAATGCTGTGGTGCCGTATATCCCCTTGGCACCGACGAGGTGGTGTCCAAACTTCCCGCTATACGTGTATTGCATCAAGCCGGGCAAAAAAACCAAGCCATGGTGACGCTGTGTTCTGCTTGCCACCATGTTTTTAAACGGGTAAACGACGACATGCGCCGGGATGTCGATCTTCGTCGCACAGTGCGCAATTATGATAAAGAGCTGGACTATGACGGCACTACAGAAGTGCTGCATTATATGGAAGTATTGCAACGGCACGTGGGTTTTGGTGTGTTAAAGGCCAAAGTACAAAACCCCCTAACCGGCCGCAAAATAGGTGCATATTATGGCTGCATGTTGCTGCGCCCCGGCGGCGTTATGGACTTTGACGACCCGGAAAACCCCACCATCTTCGAAGATTTCATCACGGCCCTAGGCGGCACACCAGTCCCCTACCCTTACCGCAACGAATGCTGCGGTGGCTACATATCACTAAAGGAGGCCGAAAAGGCCGGGCAAATGGCGGGCAAAGTACTGGAAAGTGCCGCAAACCGCGGCGCAACAGAGCTTATCACCGCCTGTCCGTTGTGTCTTTATAATGTTTCCAAAAAGGCCGCCGGTGATGTGCCAATATATTATTTTACGCGACTGCTGGTCGAAGCTTTGGATGCGGGGATAGATTTCTAAACTTAAACGTTTGGGGCTTTTGCACGCATACTGCAATGAAAATAAACGCTAGAGAAGGAGTGAGCGTATTGTTTGGCTTTTCAATTAAAGAAATTATTGATTTGTGTAAAGATTTATTTAGGGGCATAAGTAAAGTTGCCAGAAAGTATACTCGAGTCTCTAAAGAAAAGAAGGATGTAAAGGCAATTAAGAGTGACGTAAAAGAAGCTTATAAATTGATAATGCGCTACTATCCGATAAGGGAAATTTCTAGCGCTAACCTTAAGGAAATCATTGCCCGTTGCGAATCTAACGAAAAGTTTGGCTTTACTTCTGCTAAGGAGGTATCTAATGTGAATGAAATGATAAATCGTTTTAGCGGGAGCGATACATCTTATGAGAATAAAATTTATTATCAAATGCTCACTCTCAAAATATTTAACATTTACAATTATCAAAACGAATCGTTAAGATTAACTGATAGTACAACGAAACTTATTTCTAAAAAGTAAGCTGTCTTTTGATGTTTAACTTTGAAATATATGCAACCATGAATTATGAAAAGGGGTGGCAAAATGCACAGCAACCACACCAAAAACGAACTTTTGGCCATTAGTGGCGCGGATATTGACCGTTGCATGAAGTGCGGCCGGTGCTCCGCGTCCTGCCCATCGCACCAGGCCATGGACATACGCCCGCATCAGTTCGTGTCTTATGCGGCGGACGGGCGTGTCGATGCCCTGCTGGAATGCAATTCGCTGTGGCAATGCTTGTCATGCTTTGCCTGTATACAGCGTTGTCCGCGGGATGTAAAGCCTGCCCAACTTATTGAGGCGGCGCGGCTGATGGTAATTAGGCAGCAAGGTGAAAATTATATAGATCCAGATGAAATACCGGGGTTGCTTAATAATGATGTTCCCCAACAGCTGTTGGTCAGTGCTTTTCGTAAATATCGTAAATAGGAGGTGGACAGCAAAGTATGGAAAAAATTGGTGTTTTTGTCTGCCACTGCGGCTCAAATATTAAAGGAAATGTGGACACAGCGGCGGTTGTGGAGCAAATATCTCATGTAGATGGCGTGGCTATGGCGGTGGAATATCCATATATGTGCGCCGAGGCCGGACAGGCTATGATACGTAATGCCATAACCGAACACGGTCTGACAGGAGTTGTGGTTGCCGCTTGCAGCCCGCGTATGCACGAAGCTACTTTCCGCAAAGCCGCCGAACGTGCCGGATTGAATTCATATATGGTAGAAATTGCTAACATTCGGGAGCAATGCTCGTGGGTGCATCGTGATACTGTCAGTGCCACGAAAAAGGCTGTGGCGTTGGCCCGTGCCGCCGTGGCTAAGGTACATCGCAACACACCCCTTCATCCCGGCGAAAGCAGTGTTACAAAACGGGCGTTGGTGGTGGGCGGCGGCATTGCCGGCATACAGGCCGCATTGGATATTGCCGAGGCAGGCTTTGAAGTGACAATTGTGGAGACTACCCCTAGCATTGGCGGCAAAATGGCCCAACTGGACAAAACTTTCCCTACCCTAGACTGCTCTGCCTGTATTTTGACGCCAAAAATGGTGGATGCCGCCGGGCATGATAACATTGCCATACATACATATAGCGAAATTGAAAAAGTAGAGGGTTTTGTGGGTAATTTTACTGTGAGTATTCGCAAAAAGGCCCGTAGTGTAGATATGGACAAATGTACGGGTTGCGGAGATTGCTGGGCAAAATGCCCTGTAAAGCGCGTGCCAAGCGAATTCGATAGCGGTCTGTGCAACCGCACCGCCATATACACCCCCTTTGCCCAGGCGGTGCCCAATGTGCCAGTTATAGACCGCACCAATTGTGTCAAGTTTAAGACGGGACGTTGTGGTCTGTGCCGCACAGTGTGTCAGCCTGGTGCTATTGATTTTGACCAGCAGGACGAGATTATTACAGAAAATTTTGGCGCGGTGGTGCTGGCCACGGGTTATGATACTATTAGTTTGGATAAATTTGGTGAGTATGCATACCACGACAGCCCAGATGTGCTTACAGCCCTGGAATTTGAGCGGATGACCAATGCCGCAGGGCCGACAGATGGCAGGATTGTACGTATGTCCGATGGGCACAAACCCAAAAGCATCACATTTATACAGTGTGTTGGCTCGCGTGATATTACAAATCGCGGCAAAACTTATTGTTCTAAAATATGCTGTATGTACACTGCAAAGCAGGCTATTTTAATCAAAGATAAATATCCCGATGTGGACGTACAGGTTTTTTATATAGATGTGCGCACCCCTGGCAAGAATTTTGATGAATTTTATCGACGTGCCGCAGAGGAATACGGAGTAAAGTATATAAAAGGCCAGGTAGGCAAGGTGGTAAATGTGGGTGATACGCTTCATATTCAGGCTGTTGACATGTTAGAAGGTAGGCATATGGATATACAAACAGATATGATAATTTTAGCAACTGCTATACAGCCATCAGCCACAGCAAAAACTACTGCCGGTATGTTTTCTTCCAGTGTGGACCAAAACCACTTCATGACGGAAGCCCACCCAAAATTGCGCCCGGTAGAAAGTCATACCGCTGGCGTTTTCTTAGCGGGTTGCGGCCAGGGACCCAAGGATATCCCAGAAACCGTGGCTCAAGCCAGTGCGGCGGCTGCTAAGGTCATTGGCCTGCTGGTCAAAGATAAATTGATGACAAATCCCTGTACCGCTGCAACTGACGAGGATTTGTGCAACAACTGCGGCCTTTGCGGCAATGTATGCCCATATGGCGCCATTACTTATGAATCAAAACTAACGGCAAGTGTCAATAATGCTTTGTGTCAAGGCTGCGGTGCATGTGTAGTAACATGTCCCTCCGGTGCGATGGACTTGCATGGCTTTACCAACAGACAACTAATGGCGGAGGTGGACGCAATATGCAAATAACGGATTTTAACCCCAACATCGTGGCGTTTTGCTGTAATTGGTGCAGCTATGCTGGGGCAGATTTGGCCGGCACCAGCCGCCTTCAATACCCCGTCCAGGTGCGCATTATTAAGGTGCCTTGCTCCTGTCGTGTTGATCCATTGTTTATACTTCGTGCTTTTCAGCGTGGTGCCGATGGTGTAGCTGTTTGCGGCTGCCATCCCGGCGACTGTCATTACGCCACAGGCAATTATTACACCCGGCGGCGTATGGCTTTACTTCACAACATGCTTGATTTTATGGGCATTGAGCGCGATAGGATGCTGTTGCAGTGGGTATCCGCTGCGGAGGGAGCAAAATTTGCCAAAACCATGACAGATTTTGTCGAAAACATACACATGCTGGGCAAAAACACACGACTGGCGGATTGGAGGGTTGTTAATGCTGGAAATAATGAAACAGAGAGCTAAAGAACTTCTTGAGTCCGGCCGGGTGGTACGCGTGCTGGGCTGGCAGCGAGGCGACTTCCCAAATTTGCGTGAGCCCGTATTTTTCACCACCGCAAAGCAATTAGACAACCTGGAATATGATCGTTTTTGTGCAGCAAACCTTAGTAAGTACCTGATTGGCACCGATGTACCCACCCTGGCATTCCTAAAACCTTGCGATACATATAGTCTCAATCAGTTGGTAAAGGAGCGGCAAATTAACCGCCAAATGACGTATATCATCGGCATTGGCTGCGAAGGTAGTGCGAAGCTCACTGATATGGAAGAAAACGGCACGTTGGAGCGATGTTTGGTCTGCACAAAGACCGTTCACGCAGCTTTTGATGAACTTATCGGCGAAGATGCTGCACCTCGTGAAAAAAACGATCGCTTTGCCGGCGTGGGCGAAATAGAGGCTATGGAAATCGCCGCCCGATACACCTTTTGGCAGGATCATCTGGCTCGTTGCATCCGTTGCAACGCCTGTCGCAACATTTGCCCCGTCTGCCACTGCAAAAAATGTGTATTTGACAACACAAAATACGACACGGCCCAGCGGGCCAATGCCAGTGCTTTCGAGGAGCAAATGTTCCACATTATCCGTGCATATCATGTGGCCGGGCGTTGTACCGACTGCGGCGAGTGCAACCGCGCCTGCCCGCAGGCTATTCCTTTGCATTTACTTAACCGTAAGCTTATATCGGACATTAACCATATGTTTGGAGAATACCAAGCTGGCACCGATACCGAAACCCCCGGCCCACTGACAAATTTCGACATCGAAATGGACAAGGAGGTGGGCTTATGATGAAAATTGCTAAAGAGCACCTTCCAAGGCTGTTTGCGGCACTTGCCAAACAAATAGACTTACTTTTACCCGCGCAGCAAGCCGAAGTGGTGAATTTTGCGCCATTTTGCCCGGATGCCGAAATAGATTTGACCACCCTAAAAACCGCCAACACTCCCAAACACTTCTTTTTGCCTCAGGTGGAGGATTTGTATACCGCCGCCGTAAATGCCGGACAAATAAGCATATCCGCCGCCGATACGCCCATAAAACCCTTCGCTATTTTCGGCGTGCGGGCCTGTGATGCGGCGGCACTTGACGTGCTGGACAGCGTGTATCTAAGCGACCCTATAGACCAATTTTACCAAACCCGGCGACAAGCCGGCTGCATCATCACCTTGGCTTGCGAAAAACCCACGGCCTCCTGTTTTTGCACAGCTTTCGGCATAAATCCTACAGAACCGTGTGGAGATATCACAACATGGCTGACAGACGACGTGCTGTATTGGCAGCCCAATACCGAAAAAGGCGACAAAATAACCGAACTTGTAGCAGATTTGCTGCAACTGACTGACGAAAGTCCAGCTCAAGACATATCAGAAAACATCTGTCTGCCCCTGGACAAATTTAACCCCGACAACCTGCTTGCACTGTTCAACGCACCAAATTGGCAAGATTTATCCGTCGCTTGCATTGCTTGCGGTGCCTGCACCTTTGTTTGCCCAACCTGCCAGTGCTATGATATTACAGATTTTGACACTGGCACCTCTATAACTCGCTATCGCTGCTGGGACAGTTGCTTGTACAGCGATTTTACCCAAATGGCCCACGGCAACCCACGCACAACCCAGGCAGAGCGTTTTCGTCAACGGTTTATGCATAAATTAGTGTATCACCCCGCAAACAATGATCAATACGGCTGTGTAGGTTGCGGCCGATGTGTAGCCGCTTGTCCCGCGGGGCTTAATATCGTAAAAGTCATAAAAAAACTGGAGGTGGCTGGCAATGTGTAAACCCTCAACGGATTTGCTGATACCCCAGGTAGGCATAATCACCCATATCCGCCAAGAAACCCCGGATGTTAAGACCTTTCGCATTGTAACCACCAGCGGCGCAAAAGCCTTTAGCCACATGCCTGGCCAGTGCGCCATGCTGTCCGTACCCGGTATTGGTGAGGCTATGTTTTCCATCGCTTCTTCCCCTACAAATACCGAATTTATGGAATTTAGCATCAAGGCCTGCGGCACCCTCACCGACCACCTGCACAGGTTGGCAATAGGTAGTCACGTAACCATCCGCGGCCCATACGGCAATATTTTCCCCATGGAAGATGCCTTTAAAGGGCGGGATTTGTTGTTTATTGCCGGAGGCATCGGCCTGGCCCCTGTGCGCAGTGCCATTAAGTATGTCTTTGATAATAGGACAAATTACGGCCATGTGGATATATTATACGGCGCACGCTCTGCTGATGACCTGGTTTATCGCCATGAAATTGAGGAAAACTGGGCCAGCCAACCCAACACCAATGTATATATAACCATAGACCGCCCCCAAGATGACTGGAGCGGCCACACTGGCTTTGTGCCGGCGTATTTTGCTGATATAGGTTTTGCTCCTGACAAAATGGCTCTGGTGTGCGGCCCACCCATTATGATAAAGCGTACGCTAGACGCACTGCTTACTGCCGGTTTTAAAAAAGACCAGGTGTATACCACTCTGGAGCTACGTATGAAATGCGGCATAGGCAAATGCGGCCGCTGCAATATAGGCCCAAAATATGTATGCAAAGACGGCCCCGTGTTCCGCTGTGATGAGCTGGATGCGTTGCCCGATGAATATTGATGGAGGTGGCATGATGCAAGAAATGGCAAATGTATATTTCGACGGCAAACACTATACCGTGCCGTCGGATTTAACCATAATGACGGCTATGGAATATGCCGGATACGCACTGATAAAGGGTTGCGGCTGCCGCCACGGCTTTTGCGGAGCCTGCGCTACTATATACCGCATTGCCGGCAAAAACGCCCTGCACTTTGTGCTGGCGTGCCAAACCCAGGTGGAGGACGGTATGCACGTGGCCACCCTGCCCTTTTTCCCATTGGATAAAAAAACCTATAATATTGGAGAAATTCGCCCCACAGACCAAGTTATGGCAGAATTTTTCCCGGAGATTTTCGCCTGTGTGGCCTGCAATTCCTGCACAAAGTCCTGCTCACGCAGCCTTAATGTGATGCAATACATCGCATATGCCAAACGAGGTGACTTGGAGCAATGCGCCCATGCTTCCTTTGATTGTGTGGCATGTGGCATATGCGCCGCCCGTTGCCCCGCCGGCATTTCCCATCCCCTGGTGGGCTTGTTGGCACGACGTCTTACCGGCAAGTACATAATGCCCGAAAGCCAGCACACCAAGGCCAGAGCGGCTGATATCGCCGAAGGTAAATTCGATGCCGCCATAGATGAGATGATGGCCAAATCCATTGATGAAATGCGAGAACTTTACAACACCAGGGATATAGAGAAATAATGCATGAGGTAAGAAATATGCGCGTTTGTGTACTTATGGGCAGCCCAAGACCCAATGGCAACACCGCCGAGCTTTGCAAGCCATTTATCCACGAATTGGAGCTTAACCAAGCCGACGTCGAATACATCCATCTTCACGGCAAAAACATTTCGCCGTGCCTTGGCTGTATGTATTGTCAGGATATTGCGGACGAATACGGCTGCATGCAACATGATGACATGCAGGATATTGTGAAAAGCATATTGTGGGCCGATATTTTAATTTGCGCAACCCCAATATACTCATGGCAAGCAACGCCACCCCTAAAGACGGTTATGGACAGGATGTTCGGGCTTAATAAATTTTATGGCGCGGCACCCAGAGAAACCATCAGCAAAACAAAGGCCATTGGGCTTATTGCAACCTGCGGCTACGAACCCGAATACGCCGCCGACCTTTTAGACGAAGCCATTAGACGCCTGTGCAAGCACTCCGATATACCATATGCGGGCATGTATGCCGTGCGTGATGGCGATGAGGATAATTTGGAGGCATTTCGCACAGAGGATGCGGTTGCCGGGTCAAAGGAATTTGCCCAAAAAATTCTGCAAAACTTTGCATAAAACAGGAGGGATAAGATGTATCTGCCCCATATGCTTGATTTTATAAAAAACGTAGAGGCTACCCGCGCCGCCAGACTTGGCACAGAACCACCCCGCATGACCGCCGAGGAAAAACAGGCCGTACTTAATGAATTTCATCCGGATTACAGCGACAACGGCTTCGACACCATAAAAATAGGCCCCAACACAGGCCAAAAGGCCCCTAAGGAGCTGTGCGAACTGCTCCACTCCCACAGCAAACTTACAGGCCTAACCCTTGACTTAACCCGCACAGACCTGGAAACCGACGTGCTTATAATTGGCGGTGGTGGTGCAGGTGCGGCGGCAGCCATAGAGGCCCACCACGCCGGTGCCAACGTTACAATAGTAACCAAATTACGCATGGGCGATGCCAACAGCATGATGGCAGAAGGCGGCGTACAGGCCGCAAATAAAGACACCGATTCGCCCCAGCAACACTATCTGGACGCCTTTGGCGGCGGCCATTTTGCCGCAAAACCTGAGCTTTTGCGCCGCCTTGTTATGGAAGGCCCCGACGCCATTCGCTGGTTGGATGACCTGGGCGTGATGTTTGACAAACACCCAGACGGCACCATGATAACCACCCCCGGCGGCGGTATTTCCCGCAAGCGCGTCCATGCCTGTGCTGATTATACCGGCGCAGAAATTATGCGTGTACTTCGTGACGAAGTGGCCGGTTTAGGCATAGATGTAATAGAATACACCGCCGCTTTGGAGCTTATTTTGGATGAATCCGGCCAAGCCGCAGGAGCCGTATTGATGAATATGCTGACGGGCCAATACCTCATCGCCCGGGCAAAAACCGTCATAATAGCCACCGGCGGTGCCGGGCGTATGCATTACCACGGCTTTCCCACCTCAAACCACTATGGTGCCACTGCCGATGGCCTGGTTATGGCCTATCGCGCCGGCGCAAATCTGTTATATCAAGACACCATCCAAATACACCCAACCGGCGTTGCCCATCCCGTGCAGCTTTTTGGTGCGCTGGTAACAGAAAAAGTGCGCTCCCTTGGAGCCATGCTTATAAATGCCGAAGGCGAGGCCTTTGTCCACCCCTTAGAAACCCGCGACGTCGCCTGTGCCGTCGTTTTGCGGGAATGTCACGCCCACAATAAAGGCATAACCACCCCATCCGGTCATGGCGTGTGGCTGGATTCACCACTTATAGACATGATACACGGCCCGGGCACCATCCAGCGCAGCATCCCAGGTATGCTCCGTATGATGCTTAATTACGATATCGACATCCGCACATCCCCAATACTTATCTACCCAACCTTCCACTACCAAAACGGCGGCATAGAAATAGAAACCGACGGATACACCGCCGCCATTCCCAATCTTTTCGTTGCCGGCGAAGCCGTAGGCGGCATACACGGCCGCAACCGCCTGATGGGCAACTCTATGCTGGACATCATCGTTTTTGGCCGCACAGCAGGCAAAAACGCCGCAAAACTAGCAAAGAGCACCGCAATAGGCCGCCCTACCATCGGCCATATTAATACTTATACAGAAAAACTAAACGAAACCGGCCTAACAACCAATATTCTCTCGCCAATCCTGTTGCCAAACTATGTGCGCAATGTAAACAAGCAAAAGTGAGCCAGCATTATGCATGGGCAACCACACAACCAAACTCTCTTTAACTATTTCTCTTTAAGGTAGGAATAAGCAAATCCAGCCGTGTGTCCTCGTCTGCTATTTTTACGGCAGGCGCAGTCACATGGCTGGATTTCTGGTTCATCCCCTTCATACCGATACGCAACCGCAAAGATGCGTATCGGTAGCAGCAACAGGTCCTAAAACAATAAGCGCGTCACAACTTCACCTTCGTTAATCTTTCCGGTTTCAACAAAACCGCACGCCGCAATAAATTTGCGCATACGCTCATTTTCGGGCACAACAGAGGTGTAAAACGATGCGGCTTCGCCAAGGGGGCGGGTTTTTACATAATCAATAATCAAGGACATTGCCGCCTTGCCAAAGCCGCGCCCCTGGAAACGCTTGTCAAACATAAAGCGAGAGAGATAATAACAGGATTCGCCATCTCCGCCAGGGTAGCTTTCTGCGCCGGTCAGTATATTTTTTTTACCGCTCAATATATAATAAATCATGGCAAAACCTACCACTTCATCGTCATTGCAGATGGCAAACATAGTAACCGGCTCACCATCGTCACCGGCAGCTAATTCCAAGTAGGCCTCCGCCAAACTTGCATGATTAGGCGCAAGAAAGTTTTTTTTGATAATCCCATACTTGCAATTTATACACATCGACATAATTATCCCATGTTATGGGTTGTAAATTTATCATTAAAGCCCTCCCAAAAAACAGGGGCAACCGCATTGGTCGCCCCTAAGAAATTATAAGGTAATTACCGTACCGCTATCGCCCTTTATGGCCTCCTCAGCTTTCTCCAAAGATGCGATAATGGCTTTTCTGCCCGCGCCGCTTGCGGCAAAGGCCATGGCAGCTTCTACCTTGGGCAACATGCTGCCTTTGGCAAAATGACCTTCTTCGATATATTTTTGCGCCTGTGGTATGGTCAACTGCTCCAAAGACTGCTCATCTGGCTTGTTAAAGTTTATTTTCACTCTGTCCACGGCGGTTAAGATGATTAGTTGGTCAGCATTTATCAGCTCCGCCATTTTCGCTGCAGAAAAATCCTTGTCAATAACAGCATCGATGCCGCTAAGACCATTTTCGACCGCCAAAACAGGCATACCGCCGCCGCCGCAGGCAATAACCATACAGCCCGCATCTGCCAGCTGTTTTATCGTGACTTTCTCCACAATATCCACAGGGGCCGGAGAAGGCACCATCCAGCGCCAACCACGCCCGGCGTCCTCGGCATATGTGTGGCCTGTTTCGGCCATAAGCTTCTGGGCCGTGGCCTCGTCATAATATGCGCCAATGGGTTTGGTGGGGTTGTCAAAAGCCGGGTCGGCTTTATCCACAACCACCTGGGTCAACACCGTTGCTACCTCTTTTTTTATGCCGCGGCGTCTAAGTTCGTTGCCCAGAGATTGCTGCAAATGAAAGCCAATATACCCCTGGCTCATAGAAGTACATTCGGCCATAGGTACCACAAACCCACCCGTATCCAGGGCCTTTTTTATTGCGCCCACCTGAGGGCCGTTACCGTGGGCTATAACCACACTGTGTCCGGCGGCCACAAGATTTACAATGGATGTGGCGGCAAGTTTTGCGTTGTCCAACTGCTCCTGTACGGTGTTACCCAAGGCGTTACCACCCAAAGCTACTACAATTGTTGACATAATATTCCTCCCATTTCGTTATTAATCCACTTGATGCACAATTTTACACTACCAAACCCAATTAGTCAACACAATTTTATCAATGACACATACACACACTCTTCGCAATTGAATTCAATGGGAAAAATTACTACAAATTCAAAAAGCCACGTGCAAAAGTTGATTTTATCACATTAACTGTTATCAAACAAATTGTATCAAATGTATTTTTTGCGAATCTGTCCAAGATGGCTAGCTGTCGCTATTTACAAATGAGATTATCTGTGATATAATTATCTTTAAATAGTGTATTTTGAAATTTTAGACAAGAGCCCTTTGTGGTTTTGTTGTTATACATATAATTTGCGGTTATATGGATCGGTAGAGCAACCAACAAATACGTCCTGCGCATCCAATAACACGTGCGCAGTGTAGGATATTTTTTCCTTTAGCCACAATGCAAATCATGTTTATTTGCATTGTGAGCAAAAAATCGAAGGAGGGTTGTAGTTTTTATTTGCTTTAAGAGATTCTTGACTTCAAAAAGGAGGAATTAAAAAGTGATGAGAAGAGTAACCACAAGGAGCTTGAATCGCCTTGTTGCGATTTTGATGACCGTTATTATGATGTCATCTTCCTTTTTCTTTGCGCCAATAGGTGTATCAGCCGAAGAAAATCCTTATTTTGCCTACGAGGCGGATTCCGAGGATGTTGTAGAGTACCCTGTAGAGCTCGAAAAAGAGGAGAACGAAGATAAGGATAAAGATTTGCCTTATCTGCAACTAGAGCTGGCTGTTTTAGTAGAGCCGGGCGACATAACTCTGGAATTTCCGGTAGAAACCTATGAAGACGTAATTGCGTTGTTGCCGGAAACAGCGGAAGTTGTGGCTAATTATGTAGAGGTTCCTGAAGCATTAGAAATTCAGTGGACTTTTGTTGCATATGCCGAAGAATTTGATGCAAGCGCAGGTGCAGAGAATGTCTTTAAGTGGACAGTTGATATTCTTGATGCGGACTTGTTTGACCCGCTGACCAACCTGTATGGCACCATTATTGTTACCAATTTTATGTTGGCACCTATGCAGCTTTCCGGCACTAATGGCACAACATTGAGCACAGTATTGTATCCGGACCGCCCACATCTTCCCGGCAGCTTTGACCTGGCTCTTAGCCGCGAAGCCGGCAACCCATATGGACCGCGTCCAAATTCGCCGGTGCAAAATGGCCGCCACATCTCTACCATACAAGATGGCGAGGTATGGTATGACGTTAACTCATTTAACACTTGGGGCGCAGTTGGCTTTGGTCACTATACCCAAAGGCTTTTCATAACCTATTCTTGGGACCAGCTTCACACACTTACAGGTGCTGCCGTAAGATTTGGTATCTTCACAGACACCGGTGTACAATGGCCAAGAAATGCGTTTATCGAGTATTCCACATGTGTAGTAGACTACACAACAGGCAATTTGATGGAAATACATAACCGTTTAGCTACTGAAGCCGTGTGGCATCGTGTCGGCCCAATTGGGGTAGACTTTAATGGCAACGATAACAGAACTTTAGCGGCAGACAGAGGCGGCGCACCACAAAACATGATTTGGACATTTAACGAAGTTTACAACGTTGCTGTGTTTGATCAACCAATCCAAGCAAGACACGTACGTATCAGCATCGAACGTGCAACAAACAACGCTGTTACCGTAAACAACCCCGGTGTTGGCATACATTGCTTTATGGTATTCGGATACACTGATGCGTTGCAATCAGACGTAGAGTGGTTCCAATCCGTATACGGAAACCTGCAAGAACTTAGAGATAACGTGGCACTTCCAACAACGGCTCCCGGCGGAAGCACGCTTACATTCGCTTCCTCTAATCCTGCTGTTTTTAGCAATACTGGCGTAGTAAACAGGCCGGCAATCGGCCAACCAAGTGCCAGCGGCACGCTTACAGTCACCGCTACTCTTGGCGCAAGAAGCGAAGCATTTGTGGTTCCATGGACAGTTGACGCTGCAAAAACAGACGCCGAAGTAGTGGCGGCTGATTTGGCCAGAATAGAGCTCGAAGTCGGACGCGGTATGCTTGACATAGTGCTTCCAACTCTTGGTGTAGAAGGTTCTGTATTCACTTGGTCAACAAACGGCTCGCCTTACCTTAGCGACGCTGGCGTTGTTACTCGTCCTCCTGTTGGCGCGGCAGACGCGGTGGTTCCTTTAACCGCTACGGCAACATACAACGGCGTAACATCTACAAGAGTTTTCAACATAACCGTGGCCGCCCTTCTTCCTGCGCCGCATATGGTTGAGGCAAGAATTCTCAATGCCGCCCATGGTGCTAATCAATTGATCGAGATTCATTGGTCTACACCTCATGGCCAGTTTGACATGGCCGGCAACCAGCCGCGTACAGGATACGGCTTCTTTAACTCCGGACACAACCATCCCGACAACATGGTCGGAGCTGGCGGAAGCTTCAGCTTTGTGGGCCGTACCGCTGCGGTGTTTAATGCGGCTAGAGCTAACTTCCAGGTGCTTCTTGACGGAGCACCCATCGCTCTTACAGGCAACGTAGACTATTGGAACCTGTCTTATTACCGCCTACGCGGCACAAGAACAGACCAGCATTACACAACTCTCAGAGTTGCTTCAACCATACTTACCCCTGCGGTGTTAGCACGCCTGGAATCCGGCGAAAGCACACTGGAAGTAAGAGTGCTCGGAAACAGCATTACAGCGGCAAGCGGACAAATTGTCCAAGAACAAACCATCACCGCTATCTGGAGACCATACTGGGTTCAACAGCTTCGCGCACCTATCTCGAACATACTTGTAAGAGGCAGCGAATACGTGGCTTGGGAATCCTTAGTCGAAGCGGCTCGTCAAATGGACGTGGCTCTTTCTGCTATGCCGGCAGCGGTTGTTGCTGACCTTGCTTCTGTTGCCACTGCAAATCTGTTTGGTGTTGGCGAACATACATACAACAACCCTGGCCAAAGAAACCCGGATGCCAACTGGACGCGTGCAGAAGGCCTGGGCGGCAATAACTTTGCCGCAGGTTCTTCCAACATATGGCGTCATCAATACAACCCTCAACCGTTTTATCCGGAAACCTATACCACACTGTATGCTGTTGACCAAATTTTCATACACGAAATGTTCCATGGCGTGCACAACGCATTTAACCGTGTATTTGGTACAGCACACCCATTGCGCCAGGAAGTCGAAGAGTCCTACAGGCTTGCCAGAAGCGTAGCGAATGGCGGAAGAAACGGCTGGGATGCGTATGTAATCAACCCCGCCGGACCTTCCGAGTACTGGGCAACACTGCCAACAGTATGGTTTAATGCAAACCGCAACTTTACCCGTTGTGATTTCTATATCCTAGACCGTAAAGGCTATGACTTCTTTGCAAAGTTGTTGCCGCATGATTTGATGATATCCGACGCGTGGATAGTTGAAGAATATCGTCTGGCAAGACCATGGGGCGGACTTACTGCTGACGCAACACCTTTTGGCGATGACCGTCTTGTCGTAAGACCAATTACAGGCGTAGGCGAACTTGAGTCTATCGCCGTGCCTTTTGGTACAGCACTTAGTGCTATAGATCTACCGGAGTGGGCAAATGTATACTTTACTAATTTCGAGAGACCAGACGGAACCGTTTTAGCTGGCGATGCCGCTGGTTTCACAGGTCTGCCTGTAACATGGGATCTGTCTGAACTTAACCTAGGCAGACCGGGAACTTACACTCTTGTAGGTACAATTGGTAGGGTTAACCCAACCGATGTATTCCCAAATCCACAAAACTTAACCGCAACTATTGAAATCATCGTAGAAACCCCAATTTTCACACTTGATTACGATATCGTCACAATAACCGATACCAATCTCACCCACACCATTGCTATAGATGGAACAGCCACGGGCAACATCACCCTTACCCATAATCTACCAGCCGGAGTTACTGCCACACTAACAGGCGAAACCATAGTTGTTACAGGCGCCCGTCCGGCGCATGGTCAGCCTCCTATTACAGGCGCATTTAGTGTAACAGCAGCCCGCATTGCCGCAACAGCAACACTCGAGGTAATCGTCAACCTTACGCCACTACCCCCCACACCCCCACCTACCGGCTTCGGCCCTATTACCCCACCTACCGGTCAAGTAACCCCACCTGACACTGATGACGACACCGACGTTGACACCGACACCGATGTAGACCAAGACACCGACCAAGACGACTACGCAACAGACGAATATCTCTTCACCGACGTATCCTCCACAGACTGGTTCTACACCTATGTTAA
>Ga0123355_10001267_pt1 | contig 35294 bp, 26 predicted proteins | sample TergutEmb28metaG_3_FD_89872 | JGI IMG/M metagenome (GOLD analysis project Ga0123355, IMG submission 89872) | Embiratermes neotenicus P1 segment gut microbial communities from Petit-Saut dam, French Guiana - Emb289 P1 | ecosystem: Host-associated > Arthropoda: Insects > Digestive system > Gut ...
GTATGCCCTTTTAAACCATTTGCCGTTCCACTGCTTTGCTACGGCTTCCCTTTGCTTGCTGGCAAAGTCTGTTACCTCTTTGCTGTCTTCCCCTGCCATATCCAGCACTTGTACATATTTATCTAAGACCGCAGCGGCCATTGCCCCTACCAGCACACTTTCCCCTTCCTTGAAAATCCGGGCTCTTTCTGCCGGGTCTGTGTTGCCTACTACTACATTGTCGTTCCAGTCCCCTCCCAGAATGCGAGGCAGGCCGTTTGCTCCTGTATTGGTAAAGGAAAGAAAATGGGCGTATACCCGTTTTGCCAGGTTAATAATTGTTTCCTCTCCTTGAGGCTCCCCTTTGTAGGGGTAGGGGACTACCTTTTCATTTAAAATGGATAAATCCTTTGTCGCAAGGATGTATTCGCTTAAAGTCCATAGTAGCCAAAGCTCCAAATCGTCGGAGATAAAGGGGGAAATCATAATTTGCCCATTGCCTGATATGCCGTAGGGCACGGTGCCGTCTGGCAACACGCTTTTAAAGGTATAGCGTAAGATTTCCCTCACAAGGCCAGGGTCTGTAAAAATAAAGGGCATTACATGTTGAAGAGGGTCACGGGAGGCCCCTTGGAAGCCCATAATATATTGATATACATGGCCCTGGGACAAAATATGCTCCCCAAAAGCGCTATCATAGGACAATGCCCCCCGTAGGGATTGGTTATGCCACTGCATTTCCCTATCTATCCAGTCTTGTCCGGGGATTTTTAGGGATATACGGTCATTTTTCCACTGTTCACAGGATGCGGCAAATATTTTATCTAAGTCCTTGCTGTATTTTTTCATAAGCTCTGGGAAGGTGAAGCCTTCGGGTAGATAGCCGTAGATATAAGTAAGTGTAATGTTGGAGTTGGCGGGAATGGTCACGGGGGAGACGGCAATCATGGCAGGGTGTAAGTCCTTCATTTTTGTGCTGGACTCAAATTGAGGGTTTTCCACGCCGCCCTTGCCAAAGAATGCCTTTGCATCGGTGATAAATGTATCCAGAGGGCCGTCGGCTACCCATAGGAAAGTCTCCGGCGGGTTTACATCCTCCTGGCCGTCTAGTTCCCCTATATAAAGGGAGTAATTCTGAACCTTTTCCGCCAGTGGCCGGTACTTTTTTTGGACTATCCCCCAGATTCTCTTGTCTAGGAATCGCCAGCCAGAAAATTTCATTTTATTGTGCAAGGTCTTGCCGCTTACAGAGTAGTTGCGCTTATATCTGTCGGCAAACTTTCTACGGGCGGCTTGGGCAGAGTTGTTTATATATGTCTCCTCGGCACCGCCTCCCGCAAGGGATAGCAGCAAGGTGCGTAGTGAGAAGGGGTAGGGCTTAGAGCCCCAATACTCGTGCCATACTACCTGTTTTTCCTTGGAGGAGTTGTTTTGGAGCGTCACCTGGGAAATAACTACAGGGTCATCCCCATATGGGGTAAAAATTAGTTGGTTTACCCCCAGGTCGTCTTTTTTGACGGTTTTGCGCATATAGCCTGTGCCGTACACTCTTTCGAAGCTATCTGCCTTTCCGTCATAGTATGTTGAAAGGACTGTCTTATCGCTTACCAGAAACCCCAGCCCTCCTCCATAGCAATATGCCCCAAAATCCACATCTCCAAGGAACTTTGGCCCACCTTCGTCTTGGCGTACTTGTACTGTGCCAAAGTTGGAGGCTACACATGTTACCCGGTTATTGCCAAACTGGAAGGTGTGGTCGTTTTCCTTGCGCCACAGGGGGTTTGTTGGTGACACGGCGGCCTTGTCTGTTAGCTGGTTTGTGTCGTACCGGTAGGCCGGTAGGCCGTGCTCGTCTGTTACCCATTCGCCGAAATAGCCAGAGCCAAATGGTTTCATTTTGGTTCCTCCTCATTAGTGATAAAATGCAGGCTTTAATTCACTATAAAGCCGCATATATAAAGGGCTAGAGCGCTTTTACCAGAAGTATCAAAACCGAAAAAGCGCTTTTACCCAAAGTATCAAAACCGAAAAAACCTTTACCAGAAGTATCAAAACCTATTGAATTGAACCTACCCTAGGGCCTCAATCATCGCCAAAAAGTTCTCTACAGGTACATTGGCCTGGGTATTGTGTACGGTATTAAATACATATCCACCGTTTTTGCCAAAAACCTGAGTCAGTTTTTTTACTTCATTGTAAACCTCTGTTGGAGTACCATATGGTAGCGTCTGCTGGGTATCCACACCACCGCCCCAAAATACCAGCTTGTCCCCGTATTTTTCTTTAATTACCTCCGGTGTCATGCCATCTGCGGAAATTTGCACCGGGTTAATAATATCTATCCCTGCCTCGATTATACCGGGCAGCAGGGGCTCTATAGCGCCACAGCAATGTTTAAACACCTTCCAACTGGTATTGCGGTGTATCCAATCTGTCATTTTTTTGTAGTAGGGTAGGTACATTTCTTTAAATGTATTGGGAGGCAGAATTAGCCCATGCTGGCTGCCAAAATCCGCACCGCATAGGTTTATAACAGAAATACGCTCCCCTACGGCCTGGTGGTACATTTCTAGGTTTTTAAGGGCTATGTCTGTTTGCAATGTAAACACTTCGTGGATATATTCCGGCCGTATTATGGGGGAGATATACCATTCCTCTATATCCCGTATGCCCTTGGGCTCTAGCAGCATAGGCCCCGGCACAAAGGCGATATCACCAAGGCCCGTGCCTCCCGGCCCGCCTACTAAGGCGTAATCGGTGCTTTCGTGTAGCTGGCGGGTTTCCCTTTCTATTTGCCGTAGGGCATTTTCCTCAAGTAGTTGAAATTCCTCTACATTATCACGGGGGTCTAGGGTATCCTCATCTATTTCACCGGCACGTATAATTGCGTCAAAATAAAAACCGCCCGGGGGCATTACTGCAGAAGGGGGGTACCTTCGGTCGCCGCAGGCGTATTGATATAGTGAGCCGTCTTGCTCATAAGTAGTGTTAAAATCCTCTTGTACCAGCACAGGAGTGCCGTCAGCTAATGTAAAGGGCTTTGTAGCTGTGTTGTCAAAGCCTAGTAGGTTGCCCTTGGGCCATATAGACGCAATATCCACCCCAAGATGGTGCCGTAGCTCTGCATCTACTTCCCCAAGCATCTGATATGGGCAATATACCGGGATGGGCTTTTCCTTTAGCCCAAGCTCCTGCCGCAGCTTAAAAATAAAGCTGGCAGATACTCCTGTTACTGGGGTTGCGCCAAAATCCCTTGGTATACGGTCTGGCTTTTGATGGGCTAGGGTTTTTTGTACTCGCTCTCTGGAGGTCATGGGCATGTTCCTTTTTATTTTATATTATCACAATACACCCCGCTCTCGCATTAAAACAAGAGCGGGATGTGTAGGTTTTGATGAATGGCTATTATCTTTGGGGCCAGATGGCGTTTTCCAAATGGTCATCATAGAATACAAAAGGAGTATTTATAGGTGTTCCATCCCACCAGATACCCATATGGTCAAACTCCTGCCAATAGTATTGGTCTACTCCAAAGAACGCAGTGTTCGCCAGTGCAATTATGGTTCTAAACATGGCGAAATGTAAAGCGTTTAGGTTGGCCAAGTTTGGCGTTGAGCCTGTGGCATTGGTACCCAGCGCATAGGGATTGCCAAAGGGCCAGTTGCTTGGCCATGTATGACCTGCGTTAACTACAGTATTGGGGTTATTAATGATACCGGGGCCACCACGGAAGTCGGAGTTAAACCCTATAAACCGCCTGTTTTGTTGTGGGTGGTTTTCCAGCGCGTTCCAATACACAAAAGCGTGAGGATAGTCACCTATTGGATAGTTATCTCCCAATGTCACGATAATGTGCGTCCGCGGGTCAATATTTGCATACCAGGCACCACGACTTCCGGCGGGGGTTGGGGTTCCTCCGGTTGGGATGAAGTGGCTAGAGCCTCCATTGCTTATTTCAAGAGCATATACAAATAAGGGCCTTGGTATTGGAGCCATGGTCGCGGCTGGATTGAGAATCCCAGCAGAGGGGAATGCACGGCCAAGCTCCCAATCGGCTGCAAGGTTAAGAGAAGTAATCGCACCTACAGAGAAGCCAACAAGCCCATACATAATCTCATTATCGGCGTTTCTCATCAGGTTGGGTACAGTGCTATTGTTTTCTATAAAAGTTATTGTTCCGTTGATTGCTCTGGCTGCATTGGCTACATATCTATGGTTTGGCGTAATACCTTGCTGATATTGTACATGAAGCACCATAAACCCGTTTCTTGCAAGATATTCCCCAATATACTCATATCGTGCAATCTGCCAGTTTCCAATCTCATACCCATGCAAAAACACAATAAGCGGCAGCGCTACGGGAGAGTCGCCATATGAGTCTACAGGAACCAGCAAACGACTGTCTCCGATTTGAGCTTGTCCTGATACTGGCAAGAAGGTATTGAAGGTGGGATATGGTAAATCCACAGCAGCAAATCCAGTCAGCAAAACAGGGTATTCCAGAATACCCGGGATACCCGGTGTCCCCAGCGGTGGCACAAAGCTACCAACCGGAAGGGCAAATGCTTGCTCGTGAGCGCACACATCGCAAACCCAAATATATCGCCCGACTGTAGCATTAAACTCGAGTTCGAAATCATGACCAAACTCCTCACAAACAGTAGGCGCTACCTCAACATAAGACGTACCAGATACAGCAGTATTAGCAGTCGAAGTTGCCCGTATCGTTAGCACCCCTCCAACCGGTTCATCAAGCGCAATAGTAAGCAAGCCATTTGCATTAATACTTGTGCCAGGGGCAACCGCCCCTTCAACGCTCCATGTTACGGTTTGGGCCGGGTTATTGGTTCCGTTGACTGTTGCGGTAAATTGCTGGGTAGTACCCCGTCGTACCGACAACGCAGCAGGTGATACCACAGAGGGTAAAACCGACACAGATACAACAGTTGGCTGTGGTACTGGTGTTGGGCCTTCTGGCTCTGGTGTTGGGGTAGGGCCTGGGTCTGGCGTTGGTGTTGGCACAGGGTCAGGTGTTGGTACTGGAGTTGGTACTGGCTCCGGTGTTGGGTCAGGCCTACTAATTGGCCTTGGTGTTGGAGTAGGCTGCAAAGCTTGTTCTGGTATCGGAGTCGGGCTTGGGGTGGCGATAGGTGTAGGCGTAGGTACAGGGCTTGGGGTAGGAACCGCAACCAAAACCACCCGTACTCTAGCTGAGCCAAACACTGCTGTATCAACAGATGAGGTTGCCCGTACAATAAGCGTCTCAGCTTCTTCGTCTGGCGCAACTGTTAACAGGCCATTTTCATCTATAAAGGTGCCTTCCGATGTAGCACCGTAAACAGACCATACTACATCCTGCCCACGGTCATGTGTGCCAATTACAGTTACACTAAACTGCTGGCTACTGCCTTGCAACACTTCCCCGTTAGCAGGGGACACAGTGATATACAATACAACAGGAGCCTCGTCATAAGCCGCCAAAGCCTCTATAAGCCGCGTAAATGCAGCAGCGGCTTGGGCCCTTGTAACAGAATCCCGTGGGGCAAAGCTGCCGTCTGGGTACCCGATTATTATTCCCATGGCCTGCATTGCCTCTACACCATTCAGTGCCCAGGGTGATATATCCCCATAGTCGGTAAAAGAGGCTACAGCATTTTCGGTAGAGGCAAGAAATGTTCTTCCGCTTACAAGGATGTAATTGTAAATCATAACCGCCAATTGCTCCCTGGTAATAGGGGAGCTTGGGGCAAAGCTACCAGCCCCATCACCAGAAATAATGCCCATATCCGCTGCCCATTCAATGGCTGCAAAATACCAGGCCCTATCCCGTACATCGTTAAAAGTTGCTGGCCTGCCCTCATACGCAGATAAGTCCACACCATGGAGATTTGCCAACACTTGGGCAATCATGGCACGGGTCATCACAATATGAGGGCCAAACATGTAAGGGGTAATGCCTATAAATAGGCCGTGCTCCCATACATGTTGCACATAAGGGTGGAACCACGCCGTTTCAGGTACATCTTCAAAAGGCATGTACTGGGAATAAAATGACTCGCTAGGCCCACTTTGGTAACTATCACTATCTGCCAGCAAAATAAGAGTATTTGGGAATAGCATGGCAATGATAATTACAAAGGCAACCAGCTTTTTGAACAAATTTCTCATAAAATCTCCACCTTTCTTTAGAATATGTCAATTATATACTACAAAATATATGTATCGCACCTGCATTAATGCTATGTTATATGACAAATGTGCTATAATATGTAGAAATATAGACATCTCAGGTGATAATTGTGAATAGCGATACCTACAGCTACACTAATGCTTTTATCAAAGCCTTTGCCAATGCAGACATGTCCTTCCGCTTCTTGGACTTGTTCCCATTTATGATTGTGGTCTTTGGCCTTGACGGGACTGTGGCATATATTAACCACGCCGGATATGAAGAGCTAAAAATAACCGACCCAGGCCAAGTGATAGGTAAGTACAGCATTCTTGAAGACACGGTTATTATGGATACCCTAGGCCAGCGGGCCAACATAGAAAAGGCCTTTCGCGGAGAAAAAATGACAGGCCATAACCTAATATTTCCATCGGCCCATTTTACAAGAACTCACGAGCCTTTCAATAAAACACTAATACAAACCGTATCATGTTTCCCCCTATGGGAGGGGCAGCAGATAGCATATGTAGCAATGGTGCTTGTCACCACTCAGGCATACGAAGGCCGGATGGAGATTATAAAGGCAATAGAATATATGAATAAACACTGGAAGGACGATTTTGACAGAGACAAGCTTGCTAAAATAGCAAATTTAAGCCCCTTTCATTTTACCCGTTTGTTTAAACAGTACCAGGGCATAACCCCAAAGGAGTACTACAAGCAGATAAAAATAAAAAAACTATGCGAGATGCTCTTAGACCCAAACTTAAGCATAAAGCAAGCGTTTTTCGCCTGTGGCGTTGATGTTAAGGGGCGGTATGCTCATTATTTCAAGGAGGTGGTGGATATGACCCCTTCCCAGTACCGTGCCATGTATATTACACCTGGCTCTAAACAGAGCGGCGCTTCTTCAAAGTAGTAGACACCTCAATCTTAACAGGCAAATGCACTCTACTATTCATTATCTCAACAAGACGCTTTACGGCAGTCTCCCCCATATATTTTTTAGGCACATTAATTGTAGTCAAAGATGGTTCCAGATATGAAGCCATTGGGATATTGTCAAAGCCTATGATTGCAATATCCTCTGGGATGCGTATCCCCTTTTTTTGTAAGGCGTTGATTGCGCCAATTGCGATATAGTCGTTGTCTGCAAAGTAGCAGGGGGCCAGCTCCTCCCCTTGCTCAAGCAATTCCATCATATCTGCAAAGGCCCCCTCTACCGAGGGGGTTATTTTATGGACAATAGACTTTGAAACAGACATTCCATGGAGGCGAATAGACTTGTAAAACCCATCTGCCCGCTCGTTAAAATTGCTTATATTATAGGAAGAGCGCAGGTATCCCGGCTGCTTTTTGGTTCTGGCGATTAGATAGTTGGTTGCTATAAATGCCCCTTGGACATTGTTTATCAGCACACAGTCATATCCTATAAAATCGGAATATACATCCAGCAACACCAAGGGCTTGCGCATATTGGCAAAGGGCAGCAAGTCCTCTGGCTGCATCTCTGTACCCAGCAAGATTACTCCGCCGCTTTCCGAATAATTAATATCATTTATCATCTCTTCCACATCGTCGTCCTTGTGGATATATGAAATATGAAGCTTATACTCAAACTCCGAGCAGGCAGTGACAATCCCCTCAGATAGCTCAGAAAAAAATGGGGTTTCCCCCACTACGGCTCCTTGCCGCTTGTACATAATAAAGGAAATAAGCCCCGTTTGCTTTTGGTCTCGCTTGGTTTTTGTAAAATCATAGCCGTATTTATCCGCAGCCTCCATAACTCTTTTACGGGTTTCGGTGCTTACGCCCTGCTTATTGCGTAGGGCCATAGATACCGCCGCTTCTGATAAATTTAGTTTTTTGGCTAGTTCTTTTGCGGTTATGCTCATCTATAAACTCATGCTCCTTCGTGGATGTCTCACACACCCTGCTTTGTTAAGCTATAAATTTAGTAAAATACCCTTAACTTGTTGTTGCTATTAAGTTAACATTATTACATAATAATTGCAATTAGTAGTACGGAGGTTTTTGGGTGAATGCAAGAGATTTAACAAAAACAGCTTTTGACCGCCGCTTAGATGTGCTGGAGATGGTGTATAACTCCAAAGCCGGGCATATTGGCGGCAGTATGAGCTGTATGGATATACTTACCGTGCTGTACTACAGCATTATTAATTTTGATGAACCAAACCGAGATAGATTTATTTTAAGCAAGGGCCATTGTGCCGAAGCCCTTTATGCTGTACTGGCAGATAAAGGCTTTTTTCCAAAGGAAAAGCTGGCGACCTTTGGTGCCTTTGATACTATTTTGGCAGAGCATCCTACCAAGGGTATCCCGGGGGTAGAGGTTGCCACCGGTGCCCTTGGCCATGGCCTCTCTATTGGGGTTGGTATGGCTATTGGACTAAGGGATACAACTGCCCGTGTGTATGTACTAATGGGAGACGGGGAGCTTGCGGAAGGCTCTGTATGGGAGGCGGCTATGGCCGCTAGTAAGTTTAAGCTGGATGGCCTTGTTGCAATTATAGACCGTAATAAGCTGCAAATAAGTGGGGAAACGGAAACTGTAATGCCCTTGGGTGACATTGAGGCAAAGTTTTCCGCATTTGGATGGGCAGTAAGGCACTGCAATGGCCATGACCCCCAGGAGATACACAAAAGCTTATTAGCCAGCGGTAAGCAATCGCCTCAGGGTTATGACCAACCAACAAATCAACCCACAGTATTAATATGCGAAACCATCAAAGGATACGGCTCCACCATAATGGAAAACAAACCAGACTGGCATCACCAAATCCCCAACCACGAGGAATATCAAAAAATAAAGACAGAGCTGCAACAAAGGAGGGGCGCGTATGGCTAAGGTATCCTGCCGCAAGGCATTTACCTCTACCTTAGAAGAAATAGCAGCCCATGACCAATCCATATACATGGTTTGCACAGACTCCAGAGGCAGCGTAACCGCAAGCAATTTTGCAAAAAAGCTCCCCAATCAGTTTATAGAGGTAGGCATAGCAGAGCAAAACGCAGTAGGCATTGCCGCCGGCCTTGCCAGTGTGGGCAACAATGTTTTTGTAGCAGGCCCGGCGTGCTTTCTAACCGCCCGCAGTTATGAGCAGATAAAGGTAGATGTGGCATACAACCGGCTCAATGTAAAAATAGTAGGGGTTTCCGCAGGTGTAAGCTATGGCCCACTAGGGGGGACGCATACGGCGCTACACGATTTTGCAGGGATGCGAGCCCTGCCCAACATACAAATCTTTGCCCCAAGCGACCATGTGCAAACCGCCTTTATTACAAAATATTTAGCAAACAATTATGGCCCGGCATATATGCGCACCGGCCGGGGAGATGTGGAAGGGGTTTACCCCCAAAACGAGGGCTTTGATATTCACAAGGCTAAAATGGTACAAGACGGTACCCACGCAACAATAATCGCCTGCGGGGAAATGGTATACCTTGCAAAAATGGCAGCAGAAGGCCTTGCGGCGGAAGGCATTTTTGTTAGAGTTTTGGATATGTTTTGCCTAAAGCCCTTTGATAAGGACGCAATAATAAAGGCCGCAAGGGAAACCAAAGCCATTCTTACAATAGAAGAACACAGCATACACGGGGGCCTTGGAGAGTTGGTTTGCGCCACAGTCTCCCAATTTTGTCCCGTTCCTGTAAAAATAATGGGCTTTCCAGATGAGGAATATAAGATAGGAAGCAGCCCAGAGTTATTCAAGTATTACGGGTTTACACCAAAGGGTATTGCCCATAATGTAAAAAAGTTGGTGAACAATGATTTTATCTATTGACCAAAGCACCTCCGCCACCAAGGGGCTAGTGTGGGCCTTAGATGGCCAATTGCTGGGCCGGGCAGATGTGCCACATAAACAGATAACAAATGACCAAGGATGGATAGAGCACAACCCGGTAGAAATTCTAACTAACACATACAAAGCCGCAAAAAAGGCCTTAGAGGCTGCCAAGGTAAGCCCAGAAGCAATTAAGGTAATTGGTATAGCAAACCAACGTGAAACAGCGGTATGCTGGGACAGAAAAACAGGCCTACCCCTTTACAACGCCATAGTATGGCAATGCGCCCGGGCTACAGACATCACCGCCATAGTAAAGGCCGCAGGCCTAGAGCAAAATATACAAAAACACACGGGCCTACCCCTTTCCCCATATTTTAGCGCCGCCAAATTTGGATGGATAGTAAAACATATACCAGAAGCGGCCGCTTCCTTAAAAGAAAACCGCCTATGCTGCGGCACAATAGATAGCTGGCTGATTTTTAAGCTAACAGGGGAATTTAAAACAGACTATTCCAACGCAAGCCGCACCCAGCTATTTAATCTGCCTGCATTGGACTGGGATACGCCCATAGCTGAGGCCTTTGGCCTTAAAAGCACATGCCTACCACAAGTTTGCATGAGCGACAGCCACTTTGGCATGACAGATTTAGGCGGGCTGCTTCCAAAGCCCGTACCGCTCCATGGCGTGCTAGGGGACAGTCATGGGGCCCTATTTGGCAACCAATGTTTTGAACCCTTTACCGCCAAGGCAACCTATGGAACAGGCTCCTCGGTAATGATGAACGCAGGCCAAACCCCACCACAGGCCGCCGATGGCATAGCAACAAGCATAGCCTGGGGTATTAACAAAAAAGTGGAATATGTACTAGAGGGCAATATCAATTACACCGGGGCAATAATAAAATGGTTAGCCGAGGATATAGGCCTAATAGACAGCCCAAAATCCGCAGGGCCAATAGCCCAAACCGTACCCGATACAGGGGGCGTGTACCTAATCCCCGCCTTCACAGGCCTAGGGGCACCATATTTTAATAACGATGCCCGAGCCGCATTTATAGGGATGAACCGGGCAACAAAAAAAGCCCATCTAGTACGGGCCGCAGAGGAAAGCATAGCCTATCAGATAAGGGATGTAGTAGAGGTCATAAACCAATGTGCCAAAAGCCCCATCTCTGTGCTGCGGGCAGATGGTGGCCCAACCAAGGACAGCTTTCTAATGGGCTTTCAAGCAGATACCCTAAATATCCCCATAGAAATAAGCAATACCGAAGAGCTTTCCGGCATGGGCGCGGCCTTTTGCGCGGCAATTGGCGCAGGGCTAACAGACCGGGAAACCATCTTCGCGAATCAATCCCGCCATAGAATTGAGCCAAGTATGGATTCCCCCACCCGAGGGAGACTGTATAGCGGATGGAAGGAAGCAATAAACACGATAAACAGGAGGCAAGAATTAAAATGAGTAAACAAACCTTTGGAATAATAGTAACAACACGCAGCTTTTTCCCGTCCCATCTAGTTAAAACCGCAAGGGAAGGCATAACCTCCCTACTAAAAAAACTGGGACACGACTATGTAATGGTAAGGGAAGACGATACCAACCTAGGGGCAGTACTAACCCTAGAGGAGGCCAAAACAACCGCAGCCCTATTTAACAAGCACCGCTCCACCATCTCTGGCATAATTGTTATACTACCCAACTTTGGTGAGGAGCTAGGGGTAGTAGAGGCAATAGACCGGGCCGGGCTAAATGTCCCCATTTTGATACAGGCTTGCGACGACGATTTTAATAAGCTGGATATGCCAAACCGTAGAGATGCCTTCTGCGGCAAGATATCTCTATGCAATAATCTATACCAGCGGGGAATCCCCTTTACCCAAACCTCTCTACACACCTGCAACATAGATAGTCCTGATTTTGAAGCAGATATTAAGAGCTTCGCCAGCATATGCAATGTAGTAAAGGGCCTTAGGGGCAGCCGTATAGCAATGCTAGGCGCAAGGCCCGTAGCCTTTAACACCGTCCGCTTTTCAGAAAAAATCCTACAAAAGCACGGGATAAGCGTACAAACCATAGACCTAAGCGAGGTAATAGCAGCCGCCAACGCCACCACAGGCCCAGAAGTAGCCGCAAAGGAAAAAGAAATCCGGGCATACGGCCACATATCCGCCGATATAGAGCCAGAAAAAATAACAAAGCAAGCCAAGCTATGCCTAGCAATGGAGAAATTTGTAGCAGACCTAGACTGCCAAGCCAGCACCGTACAGTGCTGGGACAGCTTAGAAAACAACTACGGCTGCGCCGCCTGCCTAGGCATGAGCATGATGGGAGAAAAAGGCAAGCCCAGCGCCTGCGAAAGCGATGTCACCGGCGCGGTAAGTATGCTTGCAGCCCAACTGGCAGCAGACTCCCCTCCCGCCCTAATGGACTGGAACAACAATGTCAGAGACGATAGAGACTGCTGCATATCCCTCCACTGCTCCAATTTCCCAAAAAGCTTTTTTGAATGCAACGAGCTGGAAATAGGCTGCCTAGACGTGTTAGGCAGTGTACTGGGCCAAGAAAAAACCTTTGGGGCCTGTAAAGCCCAAGTAGCCCCAGGCCCTATGACCTTTGTACGGGTAACAACCGACGATGCCAAAGGCATAATGAAAATGTATGTAGGTGAAGGAACCTTCGAAGGGCAGGAAGTAAAAACCAAGGGGGGCGTTGCCCTATGCCGGGTGAAGAACCTTCAAGAGCTAATGCACTATATCTGCGAAAACGGCTACGAGCATCATGTGTGCTTTGTGCGAGGGCATGTTGCCGATGTTTTGATAGAGGCTATGGGGAAGTATATGGGGGTTGAGGTTTATAGGCATAAATAGCAGTAAAACATTGGCCTACATGCAAATAACCCTAAGCTCCTTAACAGGCATATTGACCTTATGCTTGCTGGTAAACATCTCAGTTTCAATTGCCAAAAAGGACTCTCTGCCATCCAAGTACTCCCGAAATGCTTCCGATACCTGCTCTAGCCCTGTATGCTTAAATTGCTGACAATAATAAACACCGCCGGGGATAGTCATTATTGGCTCTACGCCCATACCCTTGGGTACTTCGGCAAATACATAATACATGGCACCCTCAAGGGAGTGCTGGCACAGCATCCCAAATTCCCACATTTCTTGGCTATCTTCTGGGTAAGCCGTATTTGCAAAGGACATTGCTACCTTTATCCAATCCACATCCTTTAGGGACTTTCCGCAGGGCTTAAAATGAAAGTATTTTTCTGGTATTTCTCTGGTATATGTCTGGCCGGGTTGGTATTTCTCGGCCAGCTTCATCTGGCGCTCTATATGGTCTATTAAATTTAGGCCTTTTTTAAGAGCGCCTAATTTCTTCTGGGCTACTGCTTTGCTCTTTGCAAAGAATTTTTTAAAATCCATTGTGCCGTCTGCCTCTATAAATTGGGTCATTTCCGAAAGGGGCATATCCATCTCTATGCAAAAACGTATCATTTCTACTAAGCTAGTTTGGTCTAGGGTGTAGTATCTATACCCAGAGTCAGGGGATATATAGGCAGGCTTTAGAATATTTATCCTCTCGTAATAGCGAAGGGATTTAATTCCCGTAGCCGTTAGCTTAGAAAGCTCCCCAATGGATAGCAAGTTATTTCTTCTACTCATATGTATTCCTCCATTCAGTACATACTAATACGCATCCCTATGACTTGTTTTTTTTGATAAGAGCTTTTATCCCTTGACTCTCCCATAATGGTATGCTGTATAATCCCCGATGTCAACGAACAAAAGGAGTGAAACAGAAATGATTAAGCTTTTCAAAGAAGCAAACCTAGGCACAAGCAAAGTTGCCTTACTGGTAATTTGCCTTACATTGCAAATGATAGGCACCCTATACCTGCCGCGCCTAACCGCCAGAATTATAAATAACGGCGTAGTAGCAGGAGACCAAGACTATGTATTCACCATGGGTGCCCTAATGCTGGGGGTGGCCATAGTAACAGGCCTTGCCTCGGTGCTGACCACATATTTTTCTGCCTGGGTAAGCACCCTCTTTGCCAGAAACATACGTCGCCGCTTATTCGACCATACCCAGCGGCTTTCCTATCAGGACTACCGGCATTTTAATACATCGTCTTTGATAACCAGGGCCACCAATGATATCGAGCAGATGCAGGGTGCAATTGGCATGATATTTCAAATGCTGTTGCCTGCCCCCTTTGTATTTATGTTTGGGCTGGTACTTTCCTGGCGAAGCGATGCGTTTATGGCTTTGATATTGCTGATTGTATCTGGCATTCTTATGATTATATTTGGCTTGGTTATAAAGGTTATCATCCCCCTATTTGGCCGGGTACAGCAGGGGCTTGATAAGATAAACGAGCGGGTTTCTCAATATGTGTCTGGTGTGCGGGTTGTAAGGGCCTTTAACCGTACCAAGCTAGAAACTGCCCGCATGGACGAGTCTTTTGGCAGCTTTGCACAGCTAAATATTCAAATCAACCGCATTTTCGCGGCAATGCTACCCCTTGTAATGCTGTTTATGAGCCTCGCCAGTGTAGCTGTTATATGGTTTGGCGGGATTCGCATCAATAGAAGTGATATGACCATCGGGGATATAACCGCTGTACTGGAATACGGAATGTTGATGTTGATGTACCTTGTGATGGCGGTGTTTGCGGCGGTTTTTCTACCCAGGGCAAAGGCTTGTGCCCTCCGTGTCCAAGAAGTGCTAAAGTATAAGCCAGAAATCCGGGACGGAGAAGCCCATATAGAAGAAGGGGAGAGGCTGCGCCTAGAGTTTAAGGACGTAAGCTTCCGCTACCAAGACGCGGAAAACCCCGTACTCCATAACCTTAATTTTATCTGCGAAAAAGGCACAACAACCGCCATAGTAGGAGGCACAGGCTCTGGTAAAAGCACCGTAGCCCGTATGATACCCCGGCTTTTGGATGCGTCAGATGGGCAAATCATATTAAACGGCAAGGACATAAAAGCCCTGCCCCAAGAGGAGCTACGGGCCAAAATAGGCTTCGTACCCCAAAAAGCCTTCCTATTTAGCGGCACAATAGCCGACAACCTACGCCACGGCAACCCAGAGGCCAGTAAGGAAGACATGCAACAAGCCGCCCAAGTAGCCAGGGCAGAGGATTTTATTGAAGAATACCCAGAAAAGTACGATGCCCCTGTTATACAAGGAGGGCGCAATTTTTCCGGGGGCCAGCGCCAGCGCCTTGCAATAGCCCGCACCCTTATGAAAAAGCCGGATATATATGTATTCGACGACAGCTTCTCTGCCCTAGACTTTAAAACAGATGCCGCCTTACGGGCCGCCCTAAAAGACGTAACCCAGGAATCCATAGTGATAACCATAGCCCAGCGCATAACCACAATAATGGATGCAGACCAGATTTTAGTAATAGACGAAGGCAAAATAGTAGGCCGGGGCACCCACCGGCAGCTTTTAGACAACTGTGAGGTCTATTTGGAAATTGCAAAGTCACAGCTAAGTGAGGAGGAACTGGCCAATGAACAACGAAAATGAAAACAAGACATATGACATGATGGACCTTGGGGAGGGCATGTCCACAGAAAAAGCTAAAAATGCCCGCAAGACCACAAAGCGCCTAATAAAAACCTTAGCCCCTCAAAAATGGCGCATAATGTTCGCCTTCCTCTTTGCTACAGCAGGGGTAGCCCTTAACCTATGGGCACCAAGGGTCTTTGCCGATGCTATAAATGTAATATTCGAAGGCATAATGCCTGAGGTATTAAGCTTTGGCCCAATCAATATAGACTTTGGAAGACTGGCGGAGTTTGTGCTGATACTTATAGCCATGTACTTGATAAGCGCCCTATTTCAATACTTCCAGGAATATTTGATGGCAGATGTAACCCAAAAGCTGGTGCTGACCCTGCGCCAGAGCCTAGCCAGGAAAATGGCCCTAGTCCCATTAAAATTTTACGACACCCACAAAAAGGGCGAAATCCAAAGCCGTATAACCAACGACCTGGAGAGAATAAACGAAATAATGCGAGACTCCATTATGCGGCTATTTACGTCTATTATTACAATCAGCGGCGCATTGTTTTTTATGTTTAGGATTAGCTGGATTTTGACCTTGATAGCCCTTGGCTCCATTTTCCTAGGGCTGATTGTAACTACCATAGCCAGCATCAGGTCAAATGCCCTATTTACCGCCCGGCAAAAGTCCTTGGGTATGTTCAACGCCCGTATAGAGGAATATTTCTCAGGCCAAGTAGAGATAAAGGCCTTTAACCTAGAAAAAAAAGTCAACACAAGCACCCACGATGCCATAGACGGCTTATACAAAGACGACCGTAAGGCCCAGTTTTTTATGTTTGTAATAATGCCGGTTATACGGCTTTTTAACCAGATTGGATATGTACTAATAATAGGCTTTGGCACAGCCTTTGTAATCCAAGGCCGTAGCGGCCTCAATATTGGGCGGTTACTAAGCTTTATCCAGTATGTACAAATGTCTCAGGAGCCCTTTGCGGAAGCGGCCTTTGTAATAAACTCCGTACAATCGGCCCTGGCCTCCGCAGAGCGGGTATTCGAGTTTTTAGACGAAGAGGAAGAGCTCCGTACAGAGCGGATAGCCCAAAGCCTAGAAAGACCAAAGGGCAATATCTCCTTTAATAATGTCCAGTTTGGCTATGGCGAAGAGCTTTTGATGGACGGGGTAAGCTTTGACGTAAAAGCAGGCCAGAGGGTAGCAATAGTAGGCCCAACTGGGGCAGGCAAAACCACAATGGTAAACCTGCTAATGCGCTTTTATGAGGTACGAGGTGGCTCTATCACCATAGATGGAGTAGACACCCGAGATTTTAACCGGGATTACCTGCGCTCTCTATTTGGGATGGTGCTACAGGATTCCTGGATATATGACGGCACAATAAGCGAAAATATAGCCTATGGCCGCCACGGAGCCAACGAGGCCACAAAGCAAGAAATTATAAGTGCTGCAAAGCTAGCCCGGGCAGACCATATGATACGCACTATGCCCAAGGGCTACGACACAGTAATGAATGACGAAACCGCCAATCTCTCCCATGGAGAAAAGCAGCTAATATGTATAGCAAGGGCAATTTTGGCCAACCCTTACTTTTTGCTACTAGATGAAGCCACCTCCAGCGTAGACACCCGCACAGAAGCCCATATCCAAAGAGCCATGGAAACCCTAATGGAAGGCAGAACCAGCTTTGTGGTAGCTCATCGCCTATCTACAATTAAAAACGCCGATATGATTTTGGTTATGGACAAGGGCACTATAGTTGAGACAGGCAATCATGAGGAGCTATTGCAAAAAGGTGGCATGTATAGCGAGATATATAATAGCCAGTTTGCGTCATATGCTCCGTAATCACTCAATAAGGGCCTTCATATGGGGCTGCCTATAGCATACCCCCATCAACAGTGCCGCAATAAACACATTTACAACGCTATTTAGCAGTGCCACCACCGCCCTAGGCAGCCAAATATAAACAAAGGGGAACCCCTGCCACGCAGTAATAGTACGCCAAAGCACTACAGAGTTGGCGGTGTTTATCAAAAGGCTAACGGCAATAATAGTCAAAGCCAAGGGCATGATGCTACCATTCCAAGGAGCGGCAAGAATTGAGACAAAGCGGGTTGATACGGTTATCTTTTCTGGGATACCATCGTCGGCCTGCTTTTTTGTTTCCTTGCTGCCACCATGTAAGAAAGGCCTATATCTTTCATCCTTCTCCATACGCTTAGACAAAAACAAATCAACCCCAAGAAGCAGCATTCCAAGAGCACCGGCCCCAAGAGGGGCGTATGCTACTTCGGCTATCCTTTCGGAGAGGAAGCGGGACGGATTGCTGGTATTTTGGGTACGGGATATGACTAGACGACTGATTGGGTTCATCCCAGATATATCTACTTCTGATGGGGTAGCAATGTCATCATAAAAACCGTGGGTAATCCCATTTTGCCTAAGCTGTATCATGCTAATGGTGCCAAAGGCTATAAAGGCCAATGTAAACCCGATAACAACAGCCCTAGTACCAACAGAGCTGCGCCCCCGCAGCATCCTCCACACCCAGCCCCGGACAAAGCCTCCTATAGTCATGACAATGGTCATCTGCCAAAGCCATTGGCCTCCCATTGGGCGCAAAACAAAGCCAAGAAAATCTCCAAGGCCAGAGGCAATGGCCCCATACCATGGGCCAAATAAAATTGCAGGCATAATAGTGAACACACCATGGATTCCAACACGGGTTCCGTTGGCACCAAAGAGTGGGATATACCCGGCTACTGTCATCCGTAATACTAATGAAATCGCTAAAAAAACCGCGGTGGCAACCATACGCCTTAGATGTAGTTCCTGGGCTTTAAGCTTGCTCTGTAAATGCATCGTGAATCATCTCCTGAAGTAGTTTTTCAATATATCCACCTTAAGCAGCACGCAACCGCCCATATAAATAGCAACGCCAACAAACCCAGGCAGCGCAAGCTGTACCAACACAGGGCCATCACCAAGCCGCCCCAGCACAACCCTAACCACAACAAACATCAAAACAGCCAAGGCCGCCATTTTAACAAAATCCACAACCAAGGCCACAGGCCATGACAGATACCCCTTGCGAGTCAAAACAATAACCATAATCCCAGACCCAATGCTAATACCAATAGCACTAGCCAGAGCCGGCCCTGCAATCTCAAGGCCAAGGAGGGTAAAGCTTAAAACGGCGTTGACCCCAATTGCCCCAATAGCCGCAACAAGGGGTGTAAACCCGTCCTTTTGGGCAAAGCAAGCCCGGCACAAAATCACCTGTAGCCCATAGCCCAAAATCCCAATAGAAAAGAAAAACAAAGCCCTGGCGGTAATCTCCACAGCAGTCTCGCCAAAATATCCGCCACTATAAACCAACCTAACCAGCGGCCCACTAAGGGCCATCAACCCAAGGGTAAGGGGCAAAAGAAAAAAGAATAACACCTTCACCGTCTCACCTAAGCTGGATTTAAACCCCTCACTATCCGAGGTAGCCACCTGCCGGGACAATTTTGGGAAAATAATATTGGCCACAGACAAAATAAACACACCGCTGACAATGGTATAAAGGGTATACGCAAATTGAAGGGACGGCACCCCAAGGACACCGCCATATAAATTACCGGCGGCAATAAGATTCACCTGAAAATTAACCGGCAGCATCCAAGAAGCCGCAAGCACCGGTAGTGTAAGGGCCCCAATCTCCCGTAGCCCACTGTCCCGCAAATTAATACGAAACCTAAATCTAAACCGGTGTTTAATAAGCCAAGGCACCTGAATAACAGCCTGCATTGCCCAGCCCACCAAAAAGGCCACAGCAAGCCCCCGTATACCAAACCGGCCTACAAAGAAAAAATAATAAAGCAAAATAACCCCGTTTGAGACAGCACTCATAGCCGCAGGCAGCCGAAACTCCCCAAGAGACTGCAATATCCCTGTAAAGGAGAACGCCAGCCCGCTAAGCACCATCAGGGGCAGCATATACCGCAACAGTTCTATCCCAAGCTGCCGGGTTGGCGCATTTACAGGGGTACACAAGCCATCCCTGGAAAGGATATTTGGCAAGATAATATACACAAAATCATAAAGAGGCCCGGCAAAAAGCAGCGCCGCTACAGTAATAACCCCAAGCAAAACCAAAGCAATGCTAATAAAAAGAGAGGCTAACTCAAAAGCCTCTCTTTTGCCCTTTGTCTCAAGCCTGGCGGTAAACACCGGGATAAAGCTGGCAGACAGGGCAGCCGCAAACATTATATCCAAGAAGTTCCGGGGCAGGGCACTAGCCTGTACAAAGGCGATACTATAAGGGGTATCAGCCCCAAAATGTACCGCCTGAAACCGGTCACGAAGAAGGCCCAGCACCTTGCCAACTATCATAATGCTCATCATTATAAACACGGTGCGAGCGGGCTTTTTATCCGCCTTCTCTATATCTTTTCTAAAGCTGTCAGCTTGCTCCATTAATCAGTCCACCATATTTCATTTCCAACTATGCGGAAGTGGATATAATCCCGGCTTTGGGCCAGGTTTATATAGCGTATTCCGTCCCGTACCTCGGCAGTGGTTCTTGTTCCTGTATTAGACACTACAAAAACCGTCCGCCCTTCGTCCCGTAGCTCCTCCATTGCCATGTGGAACAGTAGTGCCTCCAACGCATTGCGGAACCTTTGAGGGTTATCATCCAGTAGTATAACCACATAGGATGGGTTGCTAGACCTAATATCCCCTAAGAAGGCCCGCCATTGGTCTGTGCCAAGGCTGCGGCCATACATAGTCATGGTTGTGATGGAGAAAGCCCCCTGGCTGCGGGAGTTATACTCCACCTCGGCACCAGAGTAGGGGAGGGCAAAGCTGTAATTACTTCCGGCAGGTATGCCAACAAAGCCTCTTTCGGCCCATAGCCAATCTCTAAATATTGGCCCCTGAGGTACATTTGTAGGGGCAGGTGGGGAAACTATGGCTTCTAGGGCATTAAAGTGTATGGCGTTTTGGGTGGCACCTGAGTTAAGGGCCACGGTGTAAATTCTATCCAGAACCAAGGGCCCGGTAATATTAGGCAATGTGGCCGTCACCGTTTCCCAGCTATGGAAGTTGATGCTGTTAGTAAAATCTATTAGATGGTGGCGGCCTGCCCCATCTCGTACACGCCCGCGAAGCCAGTGGCCGGAGTTATTGCCGTGTACCAACAAATTAAGGGCAATAGTACCCTCTGGCAAAGCAATAGGGGGATACAGTGCCACATGAGCGGCTTGAGTAACAGAAGTGGCAGAGAAATTATATTCCAAGCGGATATCCGGCCCAACCCTACTTGCAGAGCCTGTTACATATGCATCTGGATAGCCAATAAAACTAAGGCCTGCCCCCTGGATATTTAAAGCCTGGGGTGCACCGCCTACGGTGACGGGGATATAAGCGTTGATTCCATCAACAGAGGCCCTAATATAGCCTGAGCCGTACCCAGATATAAACACCCCATTTTCCACAGTGCCAAGCTCTGGTGGGAATACGGTAAACTCAGTAATAGCGGATACTGGTACAACAGGCATAAAATTGCCATTGTACGCAACGCCGGAGAAGCGAAGGGGCACTTGCAAGCCTTCTCCATGTAATGCAATAGACGTGGGGTTTGCCCTAAGCTCTGCCATCCGGGGAACAGTGACATAAATCTCCACAGGTTCAAATGGCCTTGTATCAAATACCCCAAGGGCGTTAATAATACGGCGCTGGGCACCGTCTGATGGAGTGTTGACTACGGTGTACCTGCCATCCGGTTCTCTTATCGCCATGGTAGAGGAACCGCCGCCGTCAAAATGCATGGCATCCCAGGCACCAAACTCCCTGAGTAAGTTAGCCATATCGTTGTGAGTGGCCCCGATGGAGTGATTTCTCCCATCTACCACCATTAGGATTAGGGTATTTCCGTCTTGTGAAACCCCAATAGCAGAGCGAGGGTGCCGGGCGTTTGGCGCAACACCTGAGCCATGAACTGTCTGCCCCTCAGACAAGATAATCCCGCCACCGCCAATAGCGGTTTGAATCCGGGCAAAATCTATATTTAAATTATTGCTTATATGCAAACGGGCAGAGTCTCCAACATTGATAAGAGGCCGGTGGGAATCATACATGTGATAAGGCAAAACCAGCACATAGCCGTTTGCAGGCACTACCACCATGTTTCGTGTAACTTCTGTGACCACATTGTTTTCTACAACAAATTTTGTCAGATTATTAAACCGCTCCATAAGGGGGGCGGTGGTGTCCATTAAGTTCCTGTCCACTATTACAGGGAAGTTAAGGTCAAAGCCCACTATATTAATAGACGCGATTTCAACATTGCGTTCACCATTATTATAGAAGCGAACATCTGCCCGCATATATCTAAAGAAGGGATTATTGTCAACATCTAGGAAAAAGGCCGCAAACTCGTTCCGGCTATGGTTGGTATGGGTGTTAAGGCCCAAGAGTTTCCCATCCATTGCCATTGGCCCAAAGTGCACAGAGTGATTACCGGCCATTCCAAAGAAGTCTGCGTTGATGCCTGCAAGGGCCTCTGTGCCGGCAAGTAGGTTAGTGGTAGTCTCCCTAAGGCCTAGCTCCCGCTGGCTTGCTACGGGGCCAATGTAGATGTAGGGGTCGTTTAGGGGTACATGCAGGATATGAATATCCAAGATGCCATTCTCATTCATACGTATGACCCGCTCATATGTTACACCTGGGGCGAGTGTTTCGCCGTATCTGCCCTCATAAATATTGTCGGCATAGACCACATGGGCGGAAATAAAAAATACCATCGCCAAAATAATGGCACCGATGGTATGTAGTAGCATGGTCTTTCTTAATACATTTTTCATTTGTAAAACTCCTTTTCTCGGCAAATTTCGCACCCATCATAGACCAAAATCACAGGGAAGTAAATATGTGTATTTTGTTATTGACAGGTGTTCTATAGAGTGATAACTTCAACTTAGTCATTTTGTTCCACATTATAGGCATAGGAAAATAACCCAGCCGGTTTAGATGTTTTGACAAAAAGCGATTAATGCGAAAATGCACCAGCCAGTTTTGTCAATTTTGATAAACCTTTTCATGCATGGTTGATGAAGCTGCCCTTAATGGGTGTTAGGAGGAAAAAATATGAAGCGAACAGTTTTAATAAGCGTAGTAAGTGCATTTATGCTGGTATTGCTTATGGCCTTTAGCGCCTGTGGCAGCACCCAACCTGAGGACGTGTTGGAACGGGAACCTGCCACGGCATTTGCCGCTGCTATTGCTGACATGCGCCAGGCCCGCCAGGCTGCTTCGGTACTTGGGGCATTTGCTGGCAGCCCGGCAGCGGAGATATTGTTGGGCAATGGTTGGCAACAATCCTTTATACAATATGACAACCCCCAGCAAGTTATTCTTCAACTTATGTATCCTGTTCCTGTAGGGCCTGGCGATACCCCTACTAGGTCGCAGTTTACGGTTATGTTAGATAGCCTTACTTTTAATGGCGAAGCCGTAAGCGAAGCTATGTATTTAAGGCCCGGATTAGACGTTACTGTGTACAATCACGAGGATTTTCACTACATAGAAGGGGGTATCAGCTTGCTTGGGCTGCCCTTCCAAGTAGTGAATATTGGCGTTGATGGCCATGAAGTGAGTGTACAGGTGCCCCTGCTCTATAACCGGTACTTTACTGTGGATTTGGATACAATTTTAAGAGATGTATTTGGAGATGCCCTTGAAGAAGCTGTGATGGAAGATCAGGATTTTTATTTGCCCTTGGAAGTAATAGATTTTGAATGGTTTGTCCAGCATAGACAGCTACAAAGAGCGCGCCAACAAGCAATTGTGGATGCCTTTTCATATACCATTGATATGAAAACCATTTTTATGGATGTAGTAGAGGCTCTACTGACAGAGGTTCCCATTTGGATAGAAGATGAGGAGCATGTCCTAATCATACCTGCCCAGCAGGCTACAGAGGCATTGGCTCATATGTGGGATAGCCTTTTTGAAATGGTTATGGCGGTTGATTTCAGCACCATCAACGGAGATTTTGAATCTGAAATGGCCGAGCTATTGTATTATATGCGCATAGAGCTGGATATGGTCTATTTTGCACAGGACGTGAGGATATCCTATGTTCTTGAAAATAACGTGCTGCTGGCTGTGGAAATTGAGGCGGTACTGGCCAATGACGGGGAAGATTTGCGTATTTTGATAGCCTATACAAACAATAGCGGCGACCATGTAGGAGATGTTACCTGGGTAGTGGAGCTGGAAGGGTTTCATTATGGGTCGCCAATAGCCATGGGCTTTGAGTACACATCCCGAAGGGAAGACAACCACTTTTATACTAGGCATGAATATAGCTTAGAAAATGAACATGGTGCCAATAGCTTTTACATGTTTGCCCAAGGCAGCACAGGTTATGGCGAAGATTTCTTTACCTTTGACTTCGAAAGGCTGGGGTTTGGCATTGAGGGCAGTGGCTTTGATTTTGAGCTTGTACTTGGCGCGTTTTTTAGACATGAGGCTGTTGATATTGCGGTGTTACCCAGTATCGACCCTGCCGACCAATTCTTTGTAATGGCTGCCTGCGATGAAGAGCTGGATAGAGTTTGGCAGCAAATAGAGGATAATATTGACACCTTGACTGGGTTGTTTTCGTTTTTGGGGCTTGTGGATTGATGTAATAAACTTGGAGGTTCTACTATGATTAAGATAAAACCCTCGGCGCCGGGGGGAGTGTATTAATGTCCAGGTCTAGGTATTTTGAATGGGCTAAAAAACTTTTTTTTGATTGCTTGTTTTGTTGGATTAGCTGGATAGGCTCTGATTTTGTGTTTACATATTTATATGTAGATGGTTATCGTTCTGTATGGTCTGTACTTTAACGGCATTGGTGGGTTATTGTACTTTCCTGTGTTGTTTTCTATACCCTTTGCGGTGTGTATAAGAGCCTGTGGCAGCATCCAGGATTTGGGACGTTTATTCGTATTACGACAGCGGCAATTTTAAGCTCCTTTGCCGTATATGTGTCTCTTCAGTTTGCATTGGGTGGTTGGCAAAACCCTGGCTTTGGGATGATGGCTTTTTATTTTTCATTGACTCTTTCCCTTGCGCTACGGCTTTATAAAAGCGTCTTTGGCATTATTTTTCTATATTTACGTCGTTTTGCCAGACGGCCTAGGGCTTTGCCCCAGGAGCCTATCCGCACCTTGTTAATAGGGGCAGGGGAAAGTGCCTCGGGGTTTTTGCTTCATCCAAGCCAGCAGGGCGGACGGCCCCGTAATATTTTGGCTGTCTTGGACAATGACAGTAAAAAGCATGGATATATGCTTCATGGTGTAAAAATTGTAGGCAATGATGAGCTAATACCTCAGGTGGTGGAGCGATATAATATTAGTGAAATAATTGTCGCGGTGCCTTCTATTAACAACGAAGACCTGCGGCGTATAGTGAAACTTACCCCTGTAAAGCACTGTAAAGTACGGCTGCTTTCCGGTTTATCCAATGATAAGGCTACGGATTTGCTGCGGGACATAAATATAGGCGACCTACTAGGCCGGCCAGAAACCGCCCTCAACGAGCATGGTATCAACGAGTGGCTAAAGGGTAAAACCGTCCTTGTTACCGGAGGAGGAGGGTCTATCGGCAGCGAGATATGCCGCCAGCTTATTAGGCTTAATGTTGAAAAAGTTGTGGTCTATGATATTTCTGAAAACAATGCACATAATATAAAGGAAGAGCTAAAGGCAAATTTTGGCCCTACTGGCAGATATAATCTGGCTGTAAGAATTGGCTCTGTACAAGATACAGGCCGTATGGAGGCAGTTTTTGAGGAGTTTAAGCCTGCCATAGTGTTCCATGCAGCGGCCTATAAGCATGTCCCTCTTATGGAGGAATGTCCGAGGCTTGCAGTAGATAACAATGTCCTTGGGACGTATTTTACGGCCCTATGTGCCATAAAGTATAAGGTAGAGCGCTTTGTCATGATTTCTACAGACAAGGCCATTAACCCAACCAATGTAATGGGTGCAACAAAGCGCCTTGCAGAGCTTGCCACCCTTGGGTTAAATCAGCGCGGGATTACGGAGTTTGTATGTGTGCGCTTTGGCAATGTACTGGATTCAAACGGCAGTGTGATTCCCATATTTAAGCGGCAGATAGAGGCCGGAGGGCCTGTTACTGTCACCCACAGGGATATTATCCGGTATTTTATGACTATCTCTGAAGCGGCAAAGCTGGTTCTTGAAACCGGGGCAATGGCTAAGGGTGGGGAGATTTATATATTGGATATGGGGGAACCGGTTAAGATTGCAGACCTGGCCGACAACCTTATCCGCATGGCCGGGCTTACCCCTGATGTGGATATACACATTGAGTATACTGGGCTAAGGCCTGGGGAGAAGCTGTATGAGGAGCTACTTCTCAATGAAGAAGGGCTTACAGCTACCCTCAACGATAAGATCTTTGTGGTTAGGCCAGAGCCGTCTCCTGTGCTAGGTAGGCTTTTGGAGGCCCTGGAGGCTGGGCTGCCGGATGATGGGGATGTTGTAAGGATGTTAAAGTCTTATGTGCCGGAGTATGTGCCGGCGCTGCATATGGATTGATGTATTGCGAGGTGTAATATGTACATCTACGTAAAGCGGGTTTTGGATATAGTTTTTATACTGCTTTTTAGCCCTATTTGGTTGCCAATAGGGCTAATTTTGGCTGTACTGGTAAAAACTACATCCAAGGGCCCAGTTTTCTTTAAGCAGAAGCGCTTTGGCCGCAATAGGGAATTTTTTATGATATACAAATTCCGCAGCATGTACACAGATGCGCCAAAGGATGTGCCTACTCACCTACTACAAAACCCAAAGGCCCATATTACCCCAATAGGCCGTTTTTTGCGTAAATTTAGCCTAGATGAACTGCCCCAGGTTATTAATATATTAAAAGGCGAGTTGACCCTAGTAGGGCCACGGCCTGCCCTGTGGAACCAAGATGATTTGATAGCAGAGCGTGAAAAATATGGTGCTAATGCTATACCAGTTGGGCTTACAGGCTTAGCCCAGGTTAAAGGCCGGGATGAGCTGCCTATTGACGTGAAGGCATACTATGATGGGGAATACGCCAAGGGAATGGGCTTTGTGCTGGATATTCGGATAATGTTTCTTACAGTTTTTAATGCTGTGTTGGGACGTGGGGTCAATGAAGGTGGGCCTAGCAAATGAAGGTTGGGTTTGAGGGCAATGCCTCTGTGAAGCGTGTGCTGGTTGTAGGAGCAAATAGTTATATTGGAGATAGCTTTGCCCGGTGTGCTCAGGGGCGGCTATCGGTTGATACTGTTGATTCCTATGAGGAATGGAAAACTGCGGCTTTTGAGGAGTATGACAGTGTATTGATGGTGGCCGGGTTGGCTCATAGGCAGTGGACTCGTAAGCAGCGTAAGGCTAATAAGGATTTATATTTTGCTGTTAATTGTGACCTTGCTGTGGCAGTGGCCGCTAAGGCAAAGGCCAGTGGGGTAGGGCAGTTTATATACTTGAGCAGTATGGCGGTGTATGGGCTTACAGAAGGAGAGATAACCGCTGATACAGTGCCTACACCTAAGAAAAATGATTATTATGGCTTGTCTAAGTATCAGGCGGAAGAAGCGCTGGTATCGTTATTTGGTTCAGAGGTATGTGAGCCTTCGTTTAAAAATGTAGGGCTATGTGTAATCCGCCCTCCAATGGTGTATGGCCCGGGTTGCCCGGGCAATTTTTTTAAGCTGGTGGGGATGGTACGGCGTATGCCTGTATTTCCCAATGTAGCAAACCATCGCAGTATGATTTATATCGAAAACCTTTGCGCCTTTATTGTGTATCTGGTTGAAAATAGCTGCGCCGGTGTGTATCTGCCCCAAAATAAAGAGTATGTTAATACTACTGCCCTTGCCCAATTGATTGGAAAGATTACGGGCCAAAAGCTGCGTATAACCAAGGTTTTTAATCCATTGTTGTTTTTTCTTATGAGGTTTATGCTGCCTCTAAAGAAAATATTTGGAAATTTGACCTATGTCCATGATGAGCTGGAAGAGGTATATGATGTTGTTGGCTTTGAGGAGAGTGTGAGAAAGACGTTTTTGGGTGAAGAAGCAGTGTCTTAACGATGACAGGGGAGATTAAGATTGGCACGGCATTCCGGGGGCCTGCTGTGTCTACCAGGACTCTTGAAGTGCTTCGTGATAGAGGGTTGGGGTTGTAAAGGCGATAGAGGGGCTGTAGGTGTGAGATGAGCTTAAAAATCGAAAATTTGATTGTATTACAGGCAGGTTTTATAGGGGTGTGCGTGAAGCACACCTTTTTTATTGCTGGTTTTCGTGTAACTTGTTGAAATTTTTGTTTAAGAGTGTAAAGTACTGGTAGAAGATTTACTCGCAAGAAGGCGTATTTTGCTTAAAATTTACATTGTACCCAAGCGAGTATATACCCCACGATATGGAGTGAGTTACTAATGAACAAATATATGTTAATCATGGCTGGGGGCAGCGGAACAAGGTTTTGGCCTTTGTCTCGTAGAAACTCTCCTAAGCAGTTCCTTAATTTAAGCGGGAACGATGCCATGATAAACGAAACAATTAAGCGTTGTCAGGAACTAATTCCGCCAGAGCACACATATATCGTAACCAACAAGCAGCAAGCAGATGCCTTAGAAAAGATACTACTCCCTATTATTCCAAAGGAAAATATCCTTGTTGAGCCTGTGGGTAGAAATACGGCTCCATGTATCTTATATGCCGCAATGCATATCCAAGAAAAGCACGGGGATGGAGTATTGTGTGTCTTCCCTTCAGACCATGTTATTTCTGAAGGAGAGCGCTTTCTGGCAGTGCTGGATAAGGCAATAAACGTAGCAGGTACCGAAAATAAAGTAGTCACCCTTGGAATAAAACCCGTTTTCCCTTCCACAGAGTATGGATATATAAAAAGAGGCAAGAATACAGTAGATTCCGATGTCTTCGAGTTAGAGCGTTTTGTTGAAAAACCCAATGCAGAGCGGGCCAGAGAGTATATTGAATCTGGTAACTACTACTGGAATAGTGGTATGTTTATATGGAATGTGTCCTTGGCCATTGAGCTAAACAAGCGCTTTCTCCCTCGTTTATACAGGTCGTTTCAGGAAGTCCTTGGCAAGCTAACCAAGCCAGAAGGCCAGGAGTTGCTTGCAAATTTATTCCCGCGCCTTGAAAGTATTTCTGTTGATTATGGCATTATGGAACGTGTGGACGATGCATTGGTAATCCCGGGAGACTTTGGTTGGAGTGACGTAGGAAGCTGGGATTCCCTTGGGTCTGTGTTGCCTATGGACGCCCAGGGCAATATTGTAAAGGCCAACCACCTTGGTGTTGATACCAAGGAGTGTATAGTTTATGGTACAGACAAGCTAATCGCCACGGTGGGCTTATACAACACCGTAATCGTGGAGACACCTGACGCTATCTTAGTATGTGCCAAAGAAAAATCCCATGATGTGAAGTTTATTGTTGACCAATTAAATGAGCGTGGCATGTCAGGTTTGCTTTGAGTCTTCTGAGAATTGTACAAGTAAATAAGCTCTACTCTCCCGAGATTGGCGGAGTAGAGACTGTTGTGCAAGATATTGCAGAAGGGCTTAACTCTAAAACAGATATGCAAGTGCTAGTCTGCCAGCGAAAAGGCAGAGGTGTAAAAGAGACAATTAATGGCGTAAAAGTCACCAGAGCCACAAGCTTTGGAACTTGGCTATCTATGCCACTTTCGATAGATTTTTTACGGCAGTTTCGCCGCCTTGTAAAAGATGCGGATATTATACAGATACATGTACCATTTCCCTTAGCTGATTTGGCAATACGTTTTTTTAGATTTAAGGGTAAGCTTGTGGTTTGGTGGCATAGTGATATTGTGCGCCAGAAGATGATGTTGAGATTATTGCGGCCTTTTGTAAACAATACTCTTAAGAGAGCAAATTCCATTATTGTTGCTTCCAAGGCCCATATTGCATCATCCATTTTCCTGCCAAAGTTTGCGGATAAATGTAAGGTAATCCCTTACGGTTTAGATTTTGCCGAGTACGATGTGCCTGTAGAAAAGGATTTTTTGACAAAGCGTTTGAATAATCCGCAAAATAAGAAATTGCTTTTTGTTGGCCGTCTTGTGTATTACAAGGGCATTCATTTATTGATTGATTCTATGAAGGACGTAGTAGGTGCCGAGCTTTTTATTGTAGGTAGTGGTGTGCTTGACGAGCAGCTTAAAGCAACGGCGTGGCAATATGGGCTTGAAGATAGAGTCCATTTTTTGGGAGAGCTTCCCCGGGAGTCTTTGCTGAGTGCATATAGGGATTGTGAGGTTTTTGTTTTTCCATCCTGTGCAAATAGTGAGGCCTTTGGGATTACCCAGATTGAGGCTATGTACTATGGTAAGCCGGTTGTCAATACAGATTTGCCTACGGCGGTTCCTTGGGTTAGTGTGCATGAAGAGACTGGGCTGACTGTGTCAGTTGGCAATGTTGCGGCTATGAGTGCTGCTATTATGCGCCTAGTGAATGATGACACTTTGAGAGAAGAGTATGGGGTAAATGCTGTGGCACGTGTTAGGGCTTTGTTTAATCAGCAGCATATGTTGGATGAAATATATAGTAAGTACAAGAGACTTGTAAAAGCAAGGAGCAAAAGCCATTGACAGTTGCGTTAAATGTTCAGCCGCTCCTGTATAAAGAAAAAACAGGCATTGGATGGTATACAGCAAATATTGTCCGCAATTTAACCAGCAACTATCCCGATACAAAATATTATATTGATGGTTTTCACAGCGGCGCAGTAGACGCAGATACGAATCAGTTTTTTGATTTTAAAAATGCGCAAACCCGGTTAAACCCCTTTCCCCGTTCCGTTTATAGGTTGCTATCCACGTTTTTGCCCGTTCCCTATTCGGCATTTTTTAGAGGCGACCAAAATATAACGCATTTTTTTAATTATGTGTTACCGCCTTTTGTAAAAGGGAAGACTGTTGTTACTATACATGACATGGTGTATAGACGGTTTCCTGAAACAGTTAATCGCAATACGAAGTATATGCTTCGTTTTAGTTTGGAAAAAACACTACGACGGGTAGATAAAATAATTACTATTTCACGGTTTTCTAAGGAAGAAATTTTAGCTTTTTACCCTATCTCTCCCGAATGTATTGAGGTTATATATTGTGGTGTAGACCATGATATTTACCACCCAAATATAGAAGATAGCGAAAAAAAACGAGTACGAGAAAAATTTGGTATTAAGGATGACTATATCCTGTATCTTGGTGCGTTAGAGCCTCGTAAAAATATAAGTCGTTTAATTGCTGCTTATGAGCAACTTAAGGCTAGACGTAAGGCACCAATTTTAGTAATTGCCGGGCCCAAAGGTTGGATGTATGATGAAATATTTAATCAAGCTGCCAGCTTGGGAGACAGTGTAGTTTTTACCGATTACGTGCCAAATGGAGATAAGCCGGGTTTACTTGCCGGAGCCAGATGCTTCTGCTTTCCATCTTTGTATGAAGGTTTTGGACTACCGCCATTAGAGGCTATGGCATGTGGTGTACCGGTTGTGGCTTCAAATGCTGCTTCCTTGCCTGAAGTTGTAGGTAATGGAGGGCTTATGGTTGACCCTTATGATGTTAGTGCTTTGTCAAATGCAATTGAGCGGCTTTGTTATGACGATGATACTTGGTTGGATTTGCATGAAAAAGGTTTGGTACAGGCATCTGGGTTTAATTGGCCCGATGCAGCGGATAGATTGCACCATGTATATAAGGAGTTGGTATACCAATGAAAAAAGCGTTGATAACTGGTGTTACTGGGCAGGATGGGTCTTATTTGGCGGAGTTGCTTTTGGAGAAGGGGTATGAGGTTTATGGGTTAATGCGTCGTAAAAGTGTGGTTGATTATGGAAATGTTGAGCATATAAAAGAAAAAATCACCTTTATCTATGCAGATATGACAGACCTTGTGTCATTGATAAATGCAATGAAAACAGCTCAGCCAGATGAAGTTTACAATTTAGCCGGCCAATCTTTTGTTGCCACTAGTTGGGAACAGCCCATTACTACTTCAGAAATTGATGGGATAGGCGTACTTAATATGCTGGAAGCCATAAGGACAATTAAACCTGAATGTCGCTTCTATCAAGCATCTACTTCAGAAATGTTTGGCTTAGTACAAGAGATGCCACAAACCGAGAAAACCCCTTTTTATCCCCGTAGTCCCTATGGCGTTGCCAAACTTTTTGGGCATTGGATCACCAAAAATTATAGGGAGAGTTTTGGGGTATTTTCATGTTCTGGCATCTTGTTTAACCATGAATCAGAGCGTAGAGGTAAGGAATTTGTTACGCGCAAAATTACAGATGCAGTGGCCCGAATTCATTATGGATTACAGGATTGTTTGGAATTAGGCAATATGGATTCGAGACGAGACTGGGGACATGCTAAGGACTATGTAGAGGCTATGTGGAGAATGTTGCAACAAGATGTAGCAGACGATTATGTAATTGCCACTAATGAAACTAGGACGGTTAGGGAATTTGTAGAAATTGCATTTTTACATGTTGGAAAAGAGATTGAATGGCAAGGCAAAAATGAATTGGAAATTGGCATAGATAAAAAGACAGGTGCCACATTGGTAAAGGTCAATCCTAAGTTTTATCGCCCTGCTGAAGTAGAAATACTTCTTGGAGATCCGTCAAAAGCAATAAGGCAGCTTGGATGGATTCGTCAAATACCATTTGATAACCTTGTTGAGCGGATGGTTAAAAATGACTTGGAGCTAGTAAAAAAGGAAGTAGAAACTTTAAAGGTAAAGCTTGATGCATACTGAGTTCAAGCTGTCAGGGCAAGGGAATCAGATGCTGGCAGATATAGTTATTAATTCAGTTGCCAATCACGATTATACGGAAGAGCAACTTGCAGATTTTAGGGTTCCGATTGCCTATGATTCAAGCGATTATGTTTTTAATTCAGACAATATCGCAGAGAGGGAACACGATATCTTAAGAATGGCATATTTATCTGCTGATATAAGCCTCTCCCATAATAAGGGAATAAAATCCTTTTTTAAACGCTTTCTATATAAAACGTTTAGATGGTATGTGGTTCCGCTTGCTGGTTCTCAAATACAGATAAATTATAAGGTACTTCAAATAACATGTGGGCTTTCGAAGCAAATTAATGCTTTAGAGAAACGAATACAAATCATGGAGCAGAAGTAATGTTCGACAAGGTTGTACAGATATGTAGCGTGCTTGAACCTGGGGATGGAATTGGTAATGTTGTCCGAGATTATTCGGTGATTTTATCCGATTATAATATAGTCAATTGTATTATTGCAGAGCATGTAAATCCTAGCTACCATACCCCCAAATTGAGCATTTATCATATTAGTGCTCTAGATGACCATATTACAGATAGGACACTAGTGATTTTTCACAAATCAATAATGACTGATATATCATATCGTGTTATTGAGTTAAAATGCCATAAAATATTGCTTTGGCACAATATGACACCACCAGAATTTTTTAAGCCATATAACAAATATATATATGAGCTAGCAAAAAAAAGCATCCAAGAAATTGCGTTATTAGCTCCTTTTTTCCCGAATAGTTGGGGAAACTCTGATTATAACTGCAATGAGCTATTGAAATTAGGTTATAAAAAAGCGGAGACGCTACATTTTACTTATGATTTTGATAGGCTTGCCAGCGCTAAACCTTCAAAGGCAATTACAAAAAAGAAAAAAGGCAAAAATATAATTTTTGTAGGGCGCATTGTTCCCAACAAGCGCCAAGAAGATGTAATTCGCGCTTTTTATTATTTTTATCGACTTAATCCAGGTAGTTCATTAATACTAATAGGAAGTTGGTCAGGTTTTGAGAACTATAAGGATGAGCTTGTATCGTTGGCCCAAAATTTATCTTTACCGGTAATTCTACCCGGCAAAGTTTCATTAAATGATTTAGCCGCTTATTATCGAACCGCAGATTTATTTTTGTGTATGAGTGAACATGAAGGATTAAATATTCCATTATTGGAGGCCATGTATTTTGAAGTTCCGGTCATTGCTTTTAACTCGTCTTCTATAAGCGAAGGTATAGGAGATGGTGGAATCATTTTTAACCAAAAACATTTCCCTAGTATTGGTCATTTAATGGACATAATTTTAAAGGATAGTGAGCTAATTAGGCGTATGAAGGCATCAGGAAAAAAAAGAATTAATCATTTTGATAAATCACATAGTGCAAGCAGGTTAATTAATCTGATAGAGGCATATGCAATAGAGATGAATATAAAGTGAAAAGGAATCTATATGATAAAAAAAGTTTTTATTACAGGGATTTCAGGTTTTATTGGCAAACACTTATGTGACGAATTGTCTGATCGTGGCATTGATTTTTTTGGTGTGTCAAAAAATAGCAATCGTTTTCCTCATCCGGCGATTACAAAAGACATATCTATTTTGGATAAAGATAGTCTTAGGGAGGCACTTGAAGAATACCAACCAGATGCAATTGTACACCTGGCGGCCATTGCGTCGGCAACCCATGAGGATGCTGCATCAATATATGAGGTCAATGTATGTGGCTCTGAAAACTTGTTAAAAGCAGCTAAGGCAGTATGCCCTAAAGGAACCCCTGTTCTATTGGCAAGCACGGCAGGAGTGTATGGCAATCAAGACTATGAGTTCTATGACGAGGAGTTGCAATTTTCCCCAGTTAATCATTATTCATATAGTAAAATGGTAATGGAGATTTTATGTAATAATTTTTGTGAGTATTTAAATATTAAAATTGTACGTCCGTTTAATATAATTGGTACGGGCCAGAATCAATCATTTGTCATACCGAAGCTTGTAAAAGCCTTTGCTAGCAAATCCCCACGTATACCCTTGGGCAATATGGACGCTGTACGTGATTACACTGATGTAAAATTGTGTGTATACTCGATATTAGAATTTTTGTGCGAGGAGAAAAGCAGATATCAAATACTTAATATTTGTTCAGGTGTTGGTAATTCTGTTAAAGATGCATTTGAAATATTGACAGAGCTTACAGGGTTTCGACCCAAAATTGATATTACGTCAAATATAGTTAGAGAAAACGAGGTATGGCGACTTGTAGGCTCAAACAAACGATTGAGTGAACTAATTGGTAGCAAGTATGAAGCTCCTGACTTACGCACAATATTAAAGCAATTATTAGAAAATGAAGGGGTTAAGTAGATGGTAGTAGATAAACTCAATAATATATCGAAATATATACCTCCAGAGATATTCACCAAAATAAAAGACTTTTTATCTAAGTTGACATCACTCACCCCTGATGGTTACTACCCTATCGAAGGTGATAAGATTTTTGTAAGAGTAATGGCCTATAGTGTACGTGAGAAAGAAGAATGCATGATAGAAGCGCACAATAAATATATTGATATACAGTCCACTCTTACAGGAGCAGAAGGCATTGACATATTTGTAAGGCGTGATTTAAAGACAGAAACAGCATACAATATAGAGGAAGATGTAGAATTTTATGCTCCAGGCAATGCAATACCTTATGTAAATGTAGAAAACCATCCCGGCTATTTTACAATGATTTTTCCAGAGGAAGCGCACCGTCCTATGCAGATAACAAAGAGCTATAGCTCAAGCAACCCAATAAAAAAATTTGTTATAAAGGTTGATACATCATACTATGAACAATTATAAACTAATCGCAATGATACCGGCACGTATGGGGTCAAAGCGCATTCCACAGAAAAA
>Ga0123355_10001268_pt1 | contig 35291 bp, 26 predicted proteins | sample TergutEmb28metaG_3_FD_89872 | JGI IMG/M metagenome (GOLD analysis project Ga0123355, IMG submission 89872) | Embiratermes neotenicus P1 segment gut microbial communities from Petit-Saut dam, French Guiana - Emb289 P1 | ecosystem: Host-associated > Arthropoda: Insects > Digestive system > Gut ...
GATACCCTGCTTGCTCATGCCCTTTAGTTGGGTCTAAATTCAATTTGATTATATCCCCTTGTTTTGGCTTTACCATACTTCATCACCCACTGGCTCTAAGTCTAACCATGCCTTGTCTCCGTCATTTAACTCATAAGGTTGGCCGTTCCAGTCTTTCAAACGCTCGGCAAGGGGAATATGCTCCCTATGCTTTCTTGATTTTTTTATTATAATTTGGTTTCGCTCTGCCAAAATGCGGACTTGTTCATTTTCGTTTATGCTTGCGGTTTCAAGAACAGCCTTTGGCAAACGTATTGCTTGACTATTGCCCCATTTCTGAATAGTGGCGCGCATATTATCAACTCCTTTTGATGTTAGTATACACAATGTAGATACATCTATCAATAGAAATATTTTGGCTCCAAGAAAAAAACTGCGGCTGGTTGGACTTTTCAACTGGCAGCAGTTTTTTTGGTACAGAGAAAGTTCTCCTTGCATAATCCATAAATACCCATAAAAATAGAGCGGAGACAAAACTAACGTGCTATTGTATTCATCTCAAAGTCATTACGCCCCTTTTCTTACATATGATAAAACTATACTTCCATTGTCAAACTCTCACTGCCGTATAGCTGTGTTGTCCGTTTATCCGGCTGACCAAATCCGACATACAAAGTATGCGGTCCTGGGACCTCATACAAATCCCCGTTTTCGTCCCAACGGGAGAAAGCGGATTTAATGATATCAATGTTTACTTCTTTGGCCTGACCCGGCTCCAGACATACACTAGCCACGCCACACATAGCATGGTTTTCTTTTTGGCCTGGGGATTTTACATATACCTGTACCGTTTGGCGGCCACAACGGTTACCTGTATTTTTCACTGTTACGGTTACATTTTTCATGTCGGCAGATAGATTGCTCAGCGCGAAATCCGTATAACTGAGTCCATATCCAAAGGGATACAACGCCTCGCCGGTGTAGTACCTATAGGTGCGGTTGGTCATATCATAGCTGCGGAAATCCGGCAGCTCATCAGTGCTCTTGTAGAATGTCAGTGGCAGCTTGCCTGATGGATTAACAATCCCGGCAATAATTTCGGCAATGGCCTGACCACCCAGTGCTCCAGGATAAAAGGCCTGTAAAATGCCGTTTACATGCGCATCCGCCCATGTAACAGCAAGAGCAGACCCGGAGATTACCACCAAAATCACAGGCTTGCCTGCGGCAGCAGCTGTTACCTTTTCAAGTAAATACTGCTGACGTCCTGGAAGATTTAGGTCATTCTTATCCCCGCTGGAATATTCATTGCCTGTATCCCCTTGTTCCCCTTCGATGTCAGCGTCCAATCCTAAGCAGACAATAACCGCATCGCTGTTTTTCGTAGCAATCAAGGCTTCCGACACTAGGTTATCTTCGAAGGATAAATTAGACATACGATTCTTGTACAGATGACACCCCTCGGCATAGCGTACTTTTACATCATGCTCAGCAGCAATCTTACGCACACCTTCAAGCACAGTCACAAATCTGGTAGCGGTTCCTTGATAGTTGCCTTCTAATGCACGACGGCTATCGGCGTTGGGACCGATTACCGCTATTGAGTTAAGCTTCGCAAAATCCAAGGGCAATGCGCCATCGTTCTTAAGAAGAACCGGTGCCCGGCGAGTAATTTCCAAGTTGATTTCATTGTGTTCCTCTGAGTCGAGTACATCATATGGGATGCTAACATACTCGGGATTTTCTTTTGCACCTAGTAAGCCCAGCTTCATTCTGGCAATGAAAAGCCGCTCCACGGCCCGGTCAACTTCTTCCTCTGTAAGCTTACCTTCCTGTACAGCCACCGCAGTCAAGGAGTAAACATCACCGCAGCATAAATCACAGCCCATTCTTACTGCAAGTGCAACAGAATCCACTGGGGAATCAGTAATCAAGTGATATTTGTGGAAATCCTCAACTGCCCAGCAGTCACTAACAAAATGCCCCTCAAAGCCCCATTTGCCCCGTAATATGTCACCTATCAACAGTTGTGAGCCACAGCAAGGCTCCCCAAGGGTACGGTTGTATGCACCCATAACCGCTTCAACTTTGGCTTCTTTTACCGCAGCCTCGAAATGAGGCAAGTAAGTATTCCATAAATCATACTTGCTACAAATGGCATCAAAGGAATGTCGCTCACTTTCCGGCCCTGAGTGCACAGCGTAATGTTTAGCACATGCCGCCGCCTTGAGGGAGTTAGGGTCATCCCCCTGTAGGCCGGTAATAAAGGCTACCCCCATCCGGGAGGTCAAAAACGGATCCTCACCATATGTTTCATGTCCCCTACCCCAGCGCGGATCACGGAAAATATTAATATTGGGCGACCAAAAGGTAAGGCCTTTGTAGATATCATAATCCCCTTCCGATTGATACGCGTGGTACTTGGCACGGCCTTCTGTGGCGATAACCCCGGCGATTTTTTTTAGTAGAGTCGGGTCAAAGGTAGCAGCCATTGCAATGGCCTGGGGAAACATTGTGGCAGTTCCAGCACGTGCAACCCCGTGAAGAGCTTCGTTCCACCAGTTATATGACGGGATTCCCAACCGCTCAATCGCGGCTGCACGATGCAACATTTGAGAGACTTTCTCCTCCAGGGTCATTTGGGAAATTAACTCACGAGCTTTTTTCTTGAAATCCATTATGAACCATCCTTTCGTTATTTGTCATACGTATGATTATATCATTTATGACCCAAAAGAAGCCCGCTAACGCGGGCTTCTTATCAGTTTTGACAAACTTTTACAAAAAGCTTGTAGGGTTTGGGCGAAGCCCTAAGGTCTTAATCTAGCCTTACCAACCTTCCCAACCAGGCATAAAGTCTACATCACCAAACTGCTCAACCCACGCTTGGTCGCGCTCATTGATAATGGCCTGACCGCCCATCGCCATATATTGTGCAATCATGGTATCCCATATAGCGTCAAACTCGTCCGGGGCAGCAATAACTGTGTTTACAAAGATTTGATCCCTGAACTCATTAAGAGGTGTGGTCATACCTTCTTGAGCATCGATTGGGCGGGTGTGCACTGTGCGCCATACTCTTGCAGCATTTAAGGCCATTGTGCGGGTCGCCATTATGTCCGCAGGGTCAATACCGGCATATGCCAGTGCCAAGGTGTTAACTGTAAGCTCCTCGTCACCTGTGCAGAAGCCATTGGCAACAAAGTTAATATCAAAGTTATTGGTTGCAGCAAATACCATGTTGTCAGGCTGCTCGTCAGACGGTAGTAACCTGATTGCACCGTTAGCCTCTATTGCATGGTGTTGACCTTCGATACCGAATGCAAGGAAGTCTCTGGTGCTCTGTCTTGACATAAAGTCAATGTAAAGCAAAGAAGCAACCTGGTTGGTGTTGGTATGTGGCAGGAAAATACCACGGTCTGCAGGAGAGAACGCAAACATTACATTATTACCTGCATCATTGGGGAATGGCGTAACAGCTATAAAGTTAGCTTCGGGGCCCCAATGCTCACGCATAGTGGTGATTTGTTGATCCACACCTGCACGATATGGCATATCCCAGTTTGCAATCTGTGCACCTACAAAACCAAGACGGACATAGTCAGCAATAATATCACCGATATCACCATATCCAAACTCTTGGAAAAGAAGGCCTTCGTGGAACCATCTATTGGCTATGCGGATAGCTTCCTTAGTAGTAGGATGCATAATGCGTCTTACATCAAAATCATATCTAAACCATTCCCGCTCGGTGATATTATCGGGAATCATGGACTCGATAATTGTACCGAATGCCCAGCCCACATCGCCGTCCATCATCATAGGAATCATCATGTTGGCATCGTCGCCAAGGAGCAGCTCTGCATTATCCCTGAATGCCTTAAGAGCATCTTCAAACTCTTGCAGTGATGTTGGTGGAGCAATATCTAATGCATTAAGCCAGTCCTCACGAATAAATGTACTTTGACGCATAATCTCCGTACGGCGGCTGGCCAATGCAAAGAGTTCACCGCTTGTCGGATCGGTATTCCAATATACATTGGCACCAAGGAAGCCGTACATATTAGGCAGCCAGTCATTATACTGAGCTAGAAGGGGTGCCAAATCCTGAAGAGCACCCATCCCTGCAAAGGTATTAACCAATGCCATACCACCAAAAGCAAATGATACATCAGGCGCACTACCGGCACCAATTAAGGTGGTCATAAACGGAGTTTCGTCCCAACGGGGAACTACTACGAATTCTGGGTTAATATTGTGCTGCTCCATAACATTTTCCCTAATCCAGTCGGTCCAACCATTGTCAGCCATATCAGGCATACGTTCATGTGAGCGATCCCAAATCGCTACTGACAGGTTTACTGTTTCATGGAAACATAGGTTTTCATCCAATCCGTGTTCTACAAGACGCGGGTCACCGGCTTCTACCTCTGCTTCAGCTTCTTCGCCTGCTTCTGCAATTACCGGTGGGGGTTCGGGGGTTGCAACATCTGGTGGCGGTGGCGGTTCAGTTGCTTCTTCGCCACTGCAACCAACAAAGAAAAACAGCGCGGCAAGAGCGGCAACCAGCAAAAATACAGTTAAAACTCTTTTCATAAATCTTCCTCCTTAAATTAAATGCTTTATATGGCATCTTGTACGGCTAGCCTTTAACCGCACCAAGAGTAGCACCTTGAACAAAATACTTTTGAGCAAAGGGATACACACATAATATGGGTACCATCGCTATGACAATTGCGGCATTTTCCGTTACCTGCCCCATACCAGGGACTGCTGCATCCCCTGGATCAAGGGTGTCCACTTGGGTAAGGCCTTGCAAAATATTGTAAAGCAATAATTGAATAGGATGATAATCCCTTGCGGCGGGCAGGAAAAAAAGCGCGTCCATAAAACCGTTCCAGCGTCCTACTGCATAGAACAGACCGATGGTTGCAAGCACCGGTGTAGATAAGGGCAGGTATATCTTTATTAAGCAATACAGAGGCCCGGCTCCGTCGATTTCCGCCGATTCTTTCAAGCTATCGGGTATGCCAGTAAAGAAATTGCGCATTATTATCATAAAAAATACGCTTATCATACCGGTAAAATAAGTACCGCCGGGTTATCCAAAAGCCTTAATGTTCTAAATAATATAAACGTGGGAATAAGTCCGGCACCGAAGTACATAGTAAAAATAATCAGTACAGTTAAGACTTTACGCCCCTTTAAGGATTCGTAGGTCAAAGGATAGGCGCAGAGTATGGTCATAGCTAAGTTGACCACAATTGCGATACCGGTAATTATCCCGGTCCAAGCCAATGACCACATAAAACGGCTGTCGTTTATTACATCTCTGTAGGCATCAAATTGAAGGCCCACTGGTAGGAAGGTTACTTCCCTGCGCATAACGGCAGTATGATGGCTAAGTGATGTGGCCAAAACCGTCATGACCGGGAGTATGCAAGCGGCTATTAACAACAACATAAGAAATACAATTACCCAATCACCAATGGTAGCCCGTTTTAATCTGCCTGTGCTTCTTCTAACCGAAAAATTTGACTTAGCTGCCATTTTCTTATCCTCCTCTACCAAAGACCGCTGCCGGTGATTTTACGAGATGTAAAGTTGGCAGAGAATAATATGATTAAGTTGATAATCGAAGCGATAAGACCGACGGCTGCAGCCCTATGGAACTGAGCACCCTCCAGCCCCCAACGGAATATGAATACCGGCAGCACTGTAGATACATCTCTGACTAGCATATTATCCGTAGAAATGAATCGAGCCATGTCTGCGCCCATTATGCCCCCAAGGGTAAGAATCAATAGGGTCACAATAACGGGCCTGATGCCCGGCAAGGTAACATGCCACATTTTCCTAAAGCGTTTTGCGCCGTCCATTTCCGCCGCTTCGTAAAGCTCGGGATTAACCGCTGTTATCGCAGCTAAATAGATAATGGTATTCCACCCAAGTGCCCGCCATATCGCGGTAAAGACATTTGTGAAAATCCAATGCCTTTGGCTGGTGAGAAAGGGAATGGGATCAAGACCAAAGCGCATAAGCATAAGATTGACAGCACCCTCTTGAGTTCTAAAAAGCCTGAACATCAAACCGCCGACAATTATCCAGGAAAGAAAGAATGGCATATATGATATGGTTTGGGTGATACGCTTAAATTTCTTAAACTTAAGTTCGTTGAGTAGAAGCGCAAGAATTATCGGCATCGGGAAACCCAAAGCCAAATCAAGAAAACTGAACATCACCGTGTTGCGTACCGCCTGTAAAAACAGTGGGTTTTCAAATGCCCATCTAAAGTTAGCAAGCCCTACCCAGCGGTCCGATGTATTCTGTGTGACAGGGATAATGATATTGTTGGTCATGAAAGCAATCAAAAGATTAATCATGGGCCAATAACTAAAAATGACAAAAAATGCGATAGGCAAAAGTAACATAGCATAAAGGGCCCAATGCCGGACCCAATAACTTTTCCAATTGCCGCTGACAGCGCGGCGTCCCTTCATCATAACCATAAACAGCTCTCCTCTGAGAGTATTATGTATCTTGCACAGCATCATATTCCTCTACTTTCATTCTGTACATGGATTAAACATAAATCGTTTGCAAAAACTACGGAACATAGGTGTATTTTCACAACTATACTGTAGCATTTTGGTGGTACGAACTTAAATTACATATTAGCGCAAAAGTTCTGCGAAGCTTCAACGCAGAATTTTGCGCTCTTTTGAAGTTTAAGTTCGCACTTGGACATGCTCATTCGAAGGTTATTTATTTGAGTTTTTATATAAAAATAACCCGCCTTCCTAAGCTGTTTAGGAACGACGGGCTATTGCAATTATATTGTCTGACCATCCAATTACCTCGTAATGCCACAAACGTACTCCAGGGGGCTGTCACGTTAAGCAAAGACACTGAATAAATATGCAAACCGCCGTCATTGCGAGCAAAGCGAAGCAATCCAAGAATGTCGAAACCCGCAAGTTTCCTGGCTTGCTTCGTCGCTACGCTCCTCAACGCTTTTATGTTGACGGAAAAGCGCATAATTATTCATGAAAATGCCTAACGAGACAGCCTCAGCCGCATTAGCAGCGGGGAGGGGCAGCTTGCGTAGTGCAATCGCAAAAGCCAATGATTGCGGCCTGCAAACACAACCCCCTCGTCGCTTCGCGACATTTCCCCCTTCCTTTGGAAGGGGGCTCAACAAGGGTTTATGAGTAAACTAGATGGTCAGCTTACATTAACGGGCAATTCTATATACTGGGGTTTATCTGTTTGAAAAATTTTCCGCAAACCATACTTCGAAGGGTTGAGGGAGGGTTGCATCGTTGTAGATACTCTCAAGGTTAGATTTAGTATTTAGAGTGTGAGGGTTTGTTTCCCCAAATATTTTGAGTTCAATAGTATAGCACTTGAGCAACAGGCTTAGGGCTTTTGGATAATCCCCTTGGTCGGCATAAACAAGTGCTATGTTATTGTTTGTGGTGGCGGTGTTAGGATGTTCTGTTCCCAGGGTTTTTTCGCAAATTACCAAAGCTTTGAAATACCATTCAAGAGCTATTGGATAATTCCCTTGATTCTTATAAACACTAGCTATGTTATTGTAAGTAGCAGCAGTGCTAGGATGCTCTGCTCCCAGGGTCTTTTCTTTAATTGCCAAGGCTTTGAAATACCACTCTAGGGCTTTTGGATAATCCCCTTGGTCCATATAAACACCAGCTATGTTATTGTAAGTGGCGGCAGTGTTGGGATGCTCTGTTCCCAGGTTTTTTTCTTTAATTGCCAAGGCTTTGAAATACCATTCTAGGGCTTTTGGATAATCCCCTTGATTTTTATAAACAAGTGCTATGTTATTGTAAGTGATGGCGATACTGAGATGCTCTGTTCCCAGACTTTTTTCGTAAATTGCCAAGGCTTTGAAATACCACTCCAATGCCTTAGGATAATCCCCTTGACTTTCGAATATCATTGCAATATCAGCTATTGCGATATTGGCATCATCTTCATACATTGGTAGTAGCTTACAAAAATCCATATAAAATCTTCCATGCTCCCTATGCTCCAGAGTTCGTACTGAGGCATTAAGGACTAAAATTTCTACGAGAGTTTCAAAATACTCCTTACTCTGTGTATCTAATATCCCACCCAATCGCTCATAATAATAATCCAGCAGGTGTTTATTGACCTCACTATACGGCTCTACTGTATCTCTTTGCGGGATTTCATCCTCTTTCCGTTCCGTATCAAACCTTGCATAATACTGAAAAAACGAATGAAAGTCCGGGGCATAACGGGCAAGCTGTACACGAAAATACATTGGAACAATAAATACAAAGACTACAGGCATATCAGCCAACACATCCCGGCTCATATTAAGAGCATGGAAAAATGCTGTGCCCATTGCATTATCGTTGGCTAAATGGAAATGAGGTAATACTACATATCTTGTGCCTTTTTCTATTAGAGACTCAATCAGTTCAGAAGAGTACCTTGTGCCATGCATCTGCTGAAAATCAATTACCTGCATATCGCCCTCAGGGAAATGCTTAAGTACTGCCTCGATAATAGTGCGATGAAGTAGGATGTTGTCAATTGTCACGCAAAAAAAAGCACTGTTGTATTGGGTCTGTATTCTTGTACATAGACGCTCTAGCTCCATTTGGTCATAGGGGATTGGCTTCATCCCAATATCCCCGGGTTTTTGTCAACATACTCTCTTACAAGCGGGGCAAGGTCAACCCACCGTTCGCCGTTGTATTCAAGAGCTGCACCAGTATAAAGTAAATCTTCCAACTCTTTTTCTTGTGTTACAGTGTGGTCGCCTTCATAGATTTTCTTTGCGCGAGCATAAGATGTAGATGGTACACTCATAAATGTGTCAAATGTAAATTTACGTAATGTAAAATTCACGGAGTCCATGTCAACGGTGGTTCTTTCTCTCATATATGCTTCGAATGCACACTGGCTCACTAAGTAAAATGTATCCCTTAGATTGCCGCCAGCCTTTGTAATGATAGTTGTTAATACATCATCCTCAAAGAAAGTAGCATCCACCCGCTTTAATAATAAGGACTCGATTGTCTTAATACCGTCACTATATGGAGTCCTGTCTTTATTATGCGTTTTAATCATAGGGATAGTAACCGGTGCTAAAAAATACGATTTTATTGTTTTTACATCTATAGAACGATATGTCGATATCGGACAACCCAAAATCAGATGAGTCTTAATATCAGAGAGGAAGGCAATGTCTTTTGTAAACAACGTGTTTACTGCTTCCTGTCTGCCTCTTTCTAACCCATCAATAATGACAACAAATTTCCTAGCGGACTGAGCACTTAAATCAACTATTAGCGCATTGATTGCTGCTATTATATCTCTTGCTTTTGGCTCGTACTCTTTACGCAATACTTCCTTTGCTCCGGATGCAATTTTTAACGTGGTTTTAATCTTTGATACAATTTCAAGGAAAAATGGAACAGATACTTTAGCCGACGCGCTTGCCTCAACACTGACACCTCCGTCTGCTTCCCAATAGCTACTGGTTATCTTTGTTTTTAATACCTCCTCAAAAGAAGCAAGTATGTGCCTATCCACACTTAAATTATTTTCTTTTGCATATTCCACTATTTTCTCGACTAACAGGACTAGCAAGTCGATGTAGGTTAAACCAAATAAATCTAAATCATCTGAAGCATTAATATAGACATCAGCAAGATTGTCATTTGACATCATTGCCCGCAACATTTGTAGCTCGGTAGATTTTCCACATCCCAAATGACCAACTACAAGCAACTTTGCAAAGGAGTTGTTTGTTTGTATTGATTTATACAAGTCAAGATAAAATTCATAATGTGCACCATCTCGAACTGCTGCGGTTTTATGATAAAAACCAAGCTGGTCTCTCGTTAAATGTTTAGGCATGAACATGTTATAAATTTCAACCAATGATTCAGCTCGTTTTAGGGTGTTTTCCATATTATAGCCCCCTTAAACATACATAAATAATGATATTTAGAGTATATCCATAGTGCAGCAAATTTACAACGCCTGCGCATCTATTGCACTGTTCCATGCCTAACTCTCATTATTCCCTACTCCCGCATCAGTATATCCGTAAGCATCATATGAGTCCGGTCATTATACTTCTTTATCGTATCCAAGATACAGCCCACAGCAAAAAACACCAAAGAGGCTACCAACAGCCCGACGGAAACAATAAGAGTAGGAAACCGCGCCACCATCCCTGTTCCTATAAACTGCACCAATACTGGGATAAACAAGCCAAGAGCCACAAGGAATAAAACCCCTGCTGTAAGGCCAAAAAAGCTCATTGGCCTATAATCTTTGAATAGTGTAAAAATTGTCCTAAGCACCCGAAATCCATCCCGGAATGTGTTTAGCTTGGACACACTACCGGCCGGGCGATCTTTGTATCCTACGGGAGTTTCTGCCACCATCAATTTTTTATCCAAGGCATGGATGGTCATTTCTGTTTCTATTTCAAAACCTGAGGATAAGACAGGAAAACTCCGTACAAATCGGCGACTAAATGCCCTAGCCCCGGTCATGATGTCCCTGATTTTGCTCTTAAACAGTGTATTTACTAAAAACCGTACCAGTCGATTGCCGCTATTGTGAAAGGGGCGTTTATTCTCAGTAAAATATGTGCTGGAGAGACGATCGCCGATTACCATATCCGCCCGGCCTTCCAACACAGGAGCTAGTAATGCCGCCGTATCCTTGGGGTCATAGGTGTCATCACCATCCATCATCAGATAAGCATCCGCCTCTATATCTCGGAACATTTCGGCTATTACATAGCCTTTGCCCTGACGGTACACGGGGTGAACTATTGCACCCATTTCCCGGGCAATCTTACCGCTGCCATCTGTGGAGTTATTGTCGAATACATATATTTCTGCCTCAGGCAATAGGGCCTTATAATCCGCCACCACTTTGCCTATTGTCAAAGCTTCATTATAACATGGTACCAGTACAGCGATTTTTTTATTCATGGGTTAGCTCCCTCGGATATACTACTGAATAGAACATAAACTCCCGCCGGGAAAACACCGCCGGGTCAAAATCGTGCGCTTCTGAATTGCATATCACAAAAACCCCATTTGGGTCATGGAAATGAGGGGTTCCGAAAACAAATCGGTCAAAACTGGCTTCCCAGCGGAATTCATCATAAGGATTAAGATATATCACTGTATTAAAATAATCTTGAGGCGGGAGCTCAGAATAAAACAGGGTCAGTATCCCTGGCATATTTGTATTGCGCCGGGTTACGAAAATCGTATCGTCGGTTTTTTCCATCGCAAGCTCTACCGCATCCCCAAAGGAATAGAAAAACGCACTGCCAAAATCCCGCCGATAGCTTTCGCCAAAATATGTCCCTGCAAATCCAGCAAAGGAAACCAGCACAAATAATATCAGTACCATTGCCAAATACCGTATCTGCTTACCGATTTCATATACAGCAAGGATTATCAGTAGTAAAACAGCTGGATATACCACGCTAATCCTATTGATATTTTGGTCAAGTAACCCAGCCATTACAAAGCTGGCAATAAAATATGCCGCGACGAAAAAGAGTGGGCTAAATTTCTTTATCTTGACACGGAAAAAAAGCAGCAAAATCCCCATCATTATAAGGGGAGCCGTGAACAAAAATGTTGTACCAAAACCTCTGACAGTGTTCCATACCAAATCATCAGGCTGGAAAACCATCCTTTCAAGACCTGTGATAAAATTCCTCGGCGAGAAGCCATCCAAGAAAATAGTATCAGCACGATTGCCGGTAAATCGTTGGTATGTCATAAAAATTCCCCGAGAAAAATCAGGGGCTATATCAAAGACATTAAGGGCCATAAACCATGCCACTGGCGCAATTACCACCAAAAATGCAGCTGCACTAATAAGCAGCTGGGTTACCTTGATTTTCTTGTGATATAAAAGATAAATGCAGCTGAAAAATAAGAAAACGGGCACAACCACAGCCACCGGCCCATATGCGTAACAAATCACAGCGAAAAACGCTGCTGACAGAGCATAGCTTAAGGTCTTTTGAGAATCTATAGAGCGCACAAAGAAATACAGGGCAATGATAAATAGCGCAGGAGGCGGACTGCCGTCCAAAGCCCAGCGGGCGGTAATTATAAGCGTCGGAGCCGTTGCCATAAAAAAGAAGCCCAGAAGTGCAGCAATACGGCTCCCCGTGAGACGCAAAATAAGAAAATAAGATACAAAGACAGCCGCGCAGGAAATCAAAGCATTGGTAATCCGAACAGAAAAAATTGAAGGACCCAATAAACGCATCGCCGGGATGGAAAGATAGGTATACAAAGGCCCATGGCCATTGCCAAACCCAATAGGATAGATAGGGAAACGGAATCCATTGCGACAATAACCCGTAAGCCCGATGGCAAAGGAATCATACCCAATGGATGCTTCGTCCTGATTAAGCCCCCAGGGGACAGCCCCAAGTTGCCACAATCGTACAACCACCGCTAATACGGCAATTATACAAAAGGCGGTAATATGCAAGGTCTTGCCATGCTTTTCAAGAAACTCGTCGAGAGTGCCTCCTTTGGCCGCAACTCGACGTACTCTGCCAAGTTTCTTTTTGACGGGAATTCTGGCTTTTCGGGCAGCAATAATCCAAAGTAATAATGCAATGCCGCAAATGGCGTATGTGCTTACTGTAAAAATCAACGTTATAGTTTCCATAAAACACCCCTTACTTTCTGCTGCCGGGCTTTACTACTGGTACGCCGTCTTGGCATAAAGGGCAGTCCTCCGGCATGTAGGATTCAATAGCCGTGGAATATGCTGCCGCAAATTTCACACCAAAATCTAGCTTGCCGCCGCTACGGTCTACCATTACACATGTTCCCAGAATATTGGCACCATGCTCTTGGGCTATGGCCATTACCTCTTTTGTACTGCCGCCGGTGGTTACTACATCTTCCGCAATTACCACTTTTGCACCCTTGGGAATTTCGAAACCTCGGCGTAGAGTCATTTTACCGTCTTCTCTCTCTGCGAATATACTTTTTGCACCCAAGGCTCGGGCCAGCTCATAGCCAAACACAATACCTCCTATAGCCGGGGCCAGCACAATGTCGACATCCTCCCCAGCAAACTCGTCAGCCAGGATTTTCGCAATATATGCAGTATGCTCCGGGTATTGCAGCACCTTTGCGCATTGCATGTACTGTGCACCATGTCGTCCTGATGTTAATTGAAAATGTCCGGTCAAAAGTGCACCTGTTTCATGTAAAATTTGTTCTACTTTGTTCACCACGCAATCCCCCTTAGTTGGTTTATATCAGTGATACCTTCCTGTTCCATGTAGTTTTCTATTCCTTCCAATATATCCATTGTAACACATGGGTTGGTGAAATTGGCCATGCCTACTGCAACAGCTGTTGCTCCTGCCATAATAAATTCAATTGCGTCTTCCCAATTCATGATTCCACCCATACCCAGAATAGGCAGGTCGACGTTTCTTGCTACCTGATATACCATACGCAGTGCGATTGGCTTGATTGCCGGGCCGCTTAGGCCTCCCATTGTGTTGCCCAATAGGGGCATTTTTTTACGAATATCAATCTTCATGCCCAAAACGGAATTGATTAGGGAAATCCCGGCGGCACCTCCCGCTTCGCAAGCCTTGGCAATAGACACAATATCGGTGACATTGGGGCTGAGCTTGACAATTACCGGGGCATTGGCTCTGGCTACTACTGCCTTGGTCACGGCTTCTGCGGCTTTTGAGTCTGTGCCCATGGATAGGCCAGTTTTCACATTGGGACAGGAAATGTTCAGCTCAAAAATATCAATCTTGGTATCGGCAAAATCCTCGGTGACGGCGATGTAGTCATCTATATCTCGGCCACATAGGTTTACGATTATTTTTGTGTCAAACTGCCTAAGGAAGGGCAGCTCATATGCGATAAAATCCTTGGCACCGGGATTTTGAAGTCCAATGGCGTTAAGCATTCCACCATGGGTTTCTGCAATGCGGTGAGGCGGGTTGCCCTCCCATGGCTCATGGGATATCCCCTTGACCGTTACGGCTCCCAGGTGATTAAGGTCAACAAATTGGCTGTACTCCCGGCCGCTTCCGAAGGTGCCTGACGCTGTTGCTATGGGATTTTTTAGATTTACGCCAGCCAGGTTTACACTAAGATTTCTATTCATTCCATATTACCTCCTAACAGCCCATTACAGGCGTATTCGTCACCAGCCAAGTATGAAAAGCGGAGTCGCGGCTCCGCCGCTCAATGTAGTTTTTGAGTTGCGGTTTTTGCCGTAGGCAAAAAGATTTCATCTGATTTGAATACCGGACCGTTTTGACAGCATAATTGGTAGCCCACTAGGGTTTTAACAACACAACCCTTACAAGCCCCTAAACCGCATGCCATACGTTCTTCAACTGACACTTGACAGGGGATATTATGAGAATGAGCATATCGGGCCAGGGCTTTTAACATAGGAATCGGGCCGCAAGATAGGATGGTATCATAAGTCGGATTTCTTGGCAGAAAATCTGTGATATAGCCCCTATTTCCTCCCCTACCATCCTCTGTGGCAACTTTGATGTTTTGGGCCAATGTTTCAAAGCAGCTTATATGCCTTGGAATCTCTTGTCTAAAGCCCAGATATACATCCGTTTTTATGCCTAGCCCATTAAGCTCCTTTGCCAGGAAATATAGGGGCGCAATGCCGATTCCACCGCCTACTAAAGCGACTCTCTCTCCCAGATTTTCGAGGTCAAACCCATTGCCCAAAGGGCCAAGTATTTGCAAATTATGGCCAACCGGCCACTCACTTATGATTTTTGTACCGGCTCCCGGCACTATATAATCCAATGTGATAGTACCGGCAGCCTTGTCCACATCATAAAGACTTATAGGCCTGGGAAGAAGATGCTTATCACTCCCTAGGTAAACCATCACAAACTGCCCCGGTTTTGAATCGGCGGCAACTTGGGGGGCTTCTAATTTCATGGAGTAGACGCCATATGCATGGCTGTTGGAAATCACTTTTGCGGTTTCATAATGCTTTGGGTTCATAGATGCGCCTCCAAGTCTGCCTTCATATCCAAAGCCGCTTCTCGCGCCGCCTCGGCGAAGTCTTTTTTATCGGCTCTGTATTTCTGAGTTTGATACGCACCGGTTATCCCACGGGAATTGTTTACTATTATCCCAAGGCCATCCTTGTTAAGCATCCCGACAAGGTCTTTGGCTTTACCTCCCTGGGCACCATATCCAGGTACAAGGAAGAATGTCTGTGGCAACAGCTCCCTAAGCTCCTGCCCCTGGGCCGGATGGGTTGCGCCTACTACTGCTCCAATGCTACTGAATCCGTGTTTTCCTATAAGTCCCCTACCCCAGTGGTCCACCAATTCTCCTACATGTGCATAAACAGGCCGACCATCGGCGGTTTTAAGGTCTTGGATTTGGCTGCTTGTGGGGTTGGAGGTCTTGACCAGCACAAACAAGCCTTTGTCATATATCTCACAATCCGTCAGATACGGGTCTATTGAGTCAAAGCCCAGGTATGGGTTGACGGTAATAAAATCCGTATCAAAGATAGGCATATCCTCCCCTTCTACATCGGTTTTCCCGAGATGAGCGTCGGAGTAGGCCTCCGCCGTGGATGCAATATCCCCACGCTTTATATCACCAATGACTATTAGGCCTTTGGATTTTGCATAGGCCACAGTTTCACGATAACAGGCAATACCCTCTGGGCCAAACTGTTCATACATAGCGATTTGGGGTTTAACTGCCGGGACTATGTCGCAGATGCTGTTTATTATTGAAAGATTAAATGCAAAGATTGCCCCTGCCGCTGCTGCCGGAGTTTTTCCCTGCTCGGCATAGATTGGGTCCTTAACATGACTGGGAATTTGGCTTAGGCGGGGGTCTAGACCCACTACAATTGGAGCTTGCAGTTCTTGGATTTTATTAATCAGCTTGTCGATAATCATATACTACTCTCCCTTCAAGTATTGTGTATTTGACCATCCCACGTACTTTACGCCTGTGAAATGGTGTGTTTCGGCTTTTTGAGCGAAAGGTTTCTTTGTCGATGATGTACTCATGATTAGGGTCAATGATTGTAATATCGGCGATTTTTCCGGTGGAAAGAGTCCCTTTATCCAAACCCAAAATTCGAGCCGGATTGATTGTAAGTTTTGCGATGAGCTCTAAGGGCGTTAGGTTTAATTCTGTGATACATAGAGGCACGGCAGTTTCCAAGCCTATTATTCCATTGGCGGCCTCTTCGTAGGGGACATTTTTATCATTTTCATGGTGTGGAGCATGGTCTGTTGCGATTACGCTGATGGTGCCGTCCGCCAAGGCTTCCTTGATGGCTTCGATATCTTTTTGACTGCGAAGAGGTGGGGACATTTTATAGTTCGCATCTCGTATATCAGATGAAGTTAAGGTAAAGTGATGGGGGCAGACCTCCGCCGTAACAGGCAGGCCTTCTTTTTGCGCGGCACGGACATGAGCAGCACCTTCAGCAGTACTTATATGACAAATATGGAGCCGCACCCCTGTTTCTTTGGCAAGATTTATATCCCGTAATATATTGTCTGCTTCGTATCTATCATCGCAATGGGACAGTACCGGCAACCTAAGGGCGGCGGCCTGCTCCATGGCGACTTTTAGTAGTGCAGAGTCTTCAACAGATTTACCGTCGTCGCTTATTGCGCGTATACCCGCGGCTTTCATTGCCGCGAAGGGACTAAGCTCCTTCCCTTCCAAGCCCTTTGTGATACTGCCGATGGGTACTACATTTTTTGACTGGGAAAGAATATATTCCACAACGTCTACGCTGTCCGTAACCGGATTTGTATTGGCCATCGGGCAGATGGTTGTAAACCCTCCGGCTACGGCGGCAGCAACGCCAGAGGTTATGGTTTCTTTTTCAGGCCAGCCTGGGTCCCGGAGATGCACGTGCATGTCAATTAAGCCAGGGACTACCCATAACCCGGCAGCATCAATAGTCATTTGAGGATTCCCGGCTTCCTTTACTATGCCGTTTTCGACGAAAATATCCTTGACTTCATCAAGTCCGTTTGCCGAGTCTAGTACACGTCCATTTTTAATTAGAATATTCATATCCGCATTATGCGACAGCCATATATGGCATGTCAAACGTTTGGATTTATGTTTGACGAAAATTTCCTATTAGATGATAATATAGAAAAACTCGAGGAGGACAATTATGAAAAAACCACGTATAGGAGTAGTCGGCTGCGGCGCAATCAGCGGCATCTATTTTCACAACCTGACCCAGGTATTTACGGAAATCGAAATTGCCGGAGTCTGCGATTTAATTGATGAGCGGGCTGAGGATGCCATCAAGACATATAATTTGTCTCGTAAATACAAAGATATGCATGAAATGTTCGCAGACCCAACCGTGGATATTATCCTCAACCTAACCCGCCCGTATGAGCATTACGAAGTATCCATGGCTGCTATTGCCGCAGGCAAGCATGTGTATGCAGAAAAGCCTTTAGGTGCCACATTGGATGAAGGTATCAAAATCCGGGATGCCGCCGCGGCCAAAGGCCTATTTATAGGAGGGGCACCGGATACCTTCCTTGGGGCAGGAATACAAACCTGTCGTAAACTGGTGGACGACGGATATATAGGAAAGCCCATTGCCGCAACAGCCTTTTTCTCATGCCGCGGCCATGAATCATGGCATCCGGATCCTGCCTTTTATTATCAATTCGGTGGTGGCCCACTTTTGGATATGGGGCCCTACTACATCACGGCATTGGTCAATCTTATCGGCCCGGTAAAGCAGGTAAGCGGAATGGCCAAAAAGACTTTCCCCACCCGCCGTATCACCAGCGAGCCCCACTACGGAACAATCGTAGATGTAGAAGTTCACACCCATATCGGTGCCCAATTGGAGTTTGAAAACGGCGCAATCGGCACCATGATTTATTCCTTCGATACTCATGCCCATCAGCTGCCCAAGCTGGAGGTCTATGGTACAGAGGGCACCCTTTCAATTCCTGACCCAAATACCTTTGAAGGCCCTGTAAAGCTATATAGGCCCGAGAGCCAGGAGTTTATGGAGTTCCCGTTGGTCTTTGACTATCCACAAAACAGCCGCGGCCTAGGCCTTGCCGATATGGCAAAAGCCATCCAAACAGGCCGCAAAGCCCGTGCCGATGTAGATTTGACTTTCCATGTCCTTGAAATTATGACCAGTATCATAAAGAGTGCTGAAACTGGCAAGCATGTAGAAATCACTTCTTCTCCCAAGCAGCCGGCACCCATGGTAAACGGGCAACTGCCTGGGGTTCTTGATTAAATCATGACAGATGTACTAATCATAGGCGGTGGCCCCGCCGGGGTATCGGCGGCACTGTATACCACCAGAGCCGGCCTTAAAACTACGATAATACACAAAGACTCCGGGGCACTTACTAAGGCTGAACGGGTCGATAATTTCTATGGCAATCCGGGGATAACCGGCGTTGAACTGATAGCGCAGGGACTAGCTCAAGCAACGGATGTGGGTGCTGAGGTTGTGGCTGGGGAAGTCGTAAAGATAAGCGTCCAACCCAATGGCAATGATTTGCACTTCAATGTGGAAACTACAGAAAAAACTTACTCCTCCAAAGCACTTTTGCTTGCAACGGGAGCTAATCGCCAAACACCCAATATCTCCGGACTTGCTGACCTTGAAGGCAAGGGCGTAAGCCACTGTGCCGTTTGTGATGCTTTTTTTTATCGGAACAAAGATGTGGCGGTGCTGGGCCATAGCCAATATGCCCTAAGTGAAGCTAATGAATTATTACCCATGGTCAAATCCTTGCATCTACTGACCAACGGACAGGAACCGGATGTCGCCTTTCCACCGGAAGTCATTATCCGCAAAGAGAAGATTCAGAAGATTCTTGGGGAAAATAAACTGACGGGGGGATCACTGAAAAATGAAGGTGAAGATTTACCTCTTGATGGTATTTTCATAGCTCTAGGCACCGCCGGAGCAACCGCCTTGGCTCGTAAGCTAGGCGCGCTCACGGAAAATAACACAGTTATTGTAGACGAAAATATGCGTACAAACATTCCAGGCCTTTGGGCGGCAGGAGACTGCACCCCCGGTATGAAACAAATCGCCAAAGCCGTATATGACGGCGCGGTTGCAGGCATGGATATTGTGCGTGGTATAAGAGTGGTGAGCCAATGAGTGAGATACAACTAAAGGAGTGCGTGAGGGTTGCGCAGCAGCCCTCACTCGAAAACCAAAATAGAGCAGCAATAATAGGCCTTGGGGGAGTGTCGAGTGTACACATCAACTCCCTGGATGCCATAGGCATACCCATCACGGCTTTGTGCGACATTAACCCAGAGCTTAGAAAACGGGATTGTCTATTCTTTACGGATTATGAATCAATGCTTGCCCATGGCGGCTTTGATGTGCTGCATATTTGCCTGCCTCATTACCTACACGCACCTGTTGCCATTGCGGCCCTTAGGCGTGGCATTCATGTAATCTGCGAAAAACCCATGGCTACAACTGTCAAAGATGCCGAATCAATGATAGCTGCCTCCAAAGAATCTGGTGCCATGCTGGAAATTATCTTTCAAAACCGCTTTAACCCAAGTACCCAAGGCATCAAAGCCATAATCAACTCAGGGGAGCTGGGCCGTGTAACCGGCGGCTGGATACAGGTGACCTGGCACAGAACCCAAGCTTACTACGAAGCGGCCAGATGGCGAGGCACATGGACCGAAGGCGGCGGTGGCGTACTAATAAATCAAGCAATTCATACCTTTGATTTGATGAACTATATTGTCTCCGATACCTTGGGTAACCCCACATCCATTACTGGATTTATGGCCAACCGAGCCCTTCCCTCTATCGAAGTGGAAGATGTAGTGGAGGGCAGAATTGTTTACGGTGACGTAAACATATCCTATTACGCCAATTCTTATCATCCATATGACGCACCGGTGCGCCTTGAAATTGTGTGCGAAAACGGACGAGCTTCCCTAACAGGGGATGTTGCAACAATTACGTATAATGATGGCCCGACAAAAACAATCAACAATGAAGAAAACCCTCATGAACTGTTTGGCAAGCACTACTGGGGATATTCCCATATCAGACAGATACAGGTTTTCTATGATAATCTATCAGGTAAAGCCGCGCCTCGGGTACCTGGGAGCGAGGGACTGCGGGTTCAAAGGATAGTTAATGGGATTTACGACTCAGCGAGATTGAACAAGCCCGTTGAGTTTTGATGATTTTGGAAAAAGCGGTCGTTCATTTTATGCGGTTTTTATCGTAATTTTTTGTGTTTACATCTTATTTTGCGTGTTTTTACACCTATAAAGTGGAGGGGTATTTGTGAACCCGAAAGAGTTCAACGATTCCGTCAAACAAGGCGATTTCAAGGGGGTCTACCTCTTTTACGGGGAAGAGCGGTATCTTGTGCGCCATTATGCAGATACTTTGGTTACCGCTCTTGGCGAGGCAGATAACTTTGACTCGAATGCCTCTGTGGAAAATATAATTATGGCGGCAGATACCCTTCCTTTTCTTACTGAGCATCGTGTGGTGCGGGTTCAGTATTCAAAGCTCTTTGCGTCGGGTCGCAAGGCCGACTCTGAAACAATGGCAGCATATTTGCCTCAGGTACCGGACAGCTCTGTTTTGATTTTCATGGAAGCAGAGGTTGACCGGCGAGGGAAGCTCTACAAACGGGTAGCGGAAATGGGAGGCGCAATTGAATGCGAAACCCCATCACCCCAGGCACTCACCACATGGCTGGGACGGCTTTTTCGAGAGCGTGAAAAAAATATAGAACCCACCGCCGCAAATCTATTGCTGCGCTACGGGGCCCATAATATGACCACCCTTGCCCAGGAAGCGGAAAAATTATCGGCCTATGTAGGGCCAAGCCCGCACGTTACTACCCAAGATGTCGAAGCAATATGCTTCCCAACTTTACAAACCAGAGTCTTCGACCTAATAGGAGCAATGGGTAAAGCACAGACGAGCCAGGCCATTAATATGTATCACAACATGCTGCAAATGAAGGAATCGCCGCTTATGATTCTTTCTATGATAATCAGGCAGTTTAGGATTATTCTAATGGTCAAAACCGCCGAAGCAAAAGGAATGCCAAAGCCCCAAATGGCCAAGGCTCTGGGACAAAGAAGCTTCGTAATAGACGAGGCCCAAAGCCAGGGAAGACGCTTTACCCTAAAAAAAATAATCGGTGCCATGGAAGATTGCCAAGACACCGACCTTAAAATTAAAACCGGGCTTATTGATGCGGAAATTGGGGTAGCACTGCTGATTTTACAATATGGGCAGCAGGCAGTATAGAGGAGCCGCCTCCAAAGTAGATAACCTCCATGCTGTCATTCACACCGGGGATGTAATGCAATTATGTATATCATACACCAATTTATTGTCAATTATCGCTCTACTCATTTTTGACAAGGACCTATGACAGTGATATATGTATAGTCAGGTTAACGATAACATAAGGCGTAATATCCGTAAGCAAATCAATCCATTAACAATAATGTATTGGGTGATATTATGAAAAATGCGAGCGTCAAAGTGAATTGTGACTTTTCAATCGGGGAGACCGATAAGCGGATTTATGGTTCCTTTGTGGAACATATTGGCCGCTGTGTGTATGGGGGCATTTATGATCCCACATGTCCGGAAGCAGATAATCTTGGCTTTCGTAAAGATGTAATTTCTATGACTAAAGAGCTTGGCGTCCCAATCGTGAGGTATCCCGGTGGCAATTTTGTATCAGGATATAACTGGGAAGACGGCATTGGTCCAAAGGAAAAACGTCCCAAGCGATCAGAACTTGCATGGTTCGCAACTGAAACCAATGAGATAGGTACCGATGAGTTTGCTGAATGGTGCCGCCGAGCGGATACACAGGCAATGATGGCTGTCAACTTGGGAACAAGAGGGCCGGACGCAGCACGCAATTTGGTCGAATATTGCAATCGCCATTCTGGCTCATATTGGAGCGATTTGCGTGGGAAGAATGGTTACAAAAATCCCCACGACATAAAACTTTGGTGTCTTGGAAACGAAATGGATGGCCCTTGGCAAATTGGGCATAAAAAGGCAGAAGAGTATGGACGCGTAGCATTAGAGGCCGGTAAGCTCATGAAATGGGTTGACCCATCGATTGAGTTGGTGGCCTGTGGCAGTTCTTCTATGAAGATGCAAACTTTTGGACAATGGGAAGCCACTGTTCTTGAGGAAGCATATGATGTTTGCGATTATATTTCACTTCACATTTATTTCGACAATATTGAAGACAATCTGCCCAATTTCCTTGCCAAATCAGTAGAAATGGATTCTTTCATCGAAACTGTGGTTTCCACATGTGATTATATAAAAGGCAAAAACCGTAAAAACAAAACTATCAATCTATCATTTGATGAGTGGAATATCTGGTATCACGCCGCCGCCGCCAACGAAGCATATATGAGAAAGAGAACCTGGGACATCGCCCCTGCGTTCAACGAAGATATATACAACTTTGAGGATGCCCTCCTGTTTGGAAGCATGATTCTTTCGCTGCTACGCCACGCTGACCGAGTAAAAATCGCCTGCCTGGCTCAGCTTGTAAATGTAATTGCACCAATAATGACCATAAACGGTGGCGGAAGCTATAAACAAAGCATCTACTACCCATTTCTGCATGCGTCAAAGTATGGCCGCGGAAAAGTACTGAGAACCCTGACGCAGTGCGGCAAGTATGACAGTAAAGACTACACAGATGTACCAATACTTGACACTATAGCTGTTGAAAATGAGGAAAACAGCGAACTTACAATTTTTGCAGTTAACAAAGATTTGGAAGAAGATGTCTTTACGAGATTTAGTCTACAAGGTTACGAGGGCTACGAAGTGTTCGAGCATATTGTCATGCAAAACAACGACGGCAAAGCCGTTAATTCCATAGAACGGCCAAATGTGATATTACCAATTAGCATGCCACTGTCTGATAATGGCAGGCTAGAGACAGTGCTTCCAAAACTATCATGGAATGTATTACGTTTTAGAAGAAAAAGCACTAATTAGAACCTTACACCCGATTCACAAAGGGCAGCTTAACCTGCCGTATATCCCCCCGCTTATACCAGAACCCGATATCTGGTACAGGCTTAAATCCACGGGGCAGATTAATCTGGAATACGCTTTGGTCAGCAGGGCTCCCGAGGACTAATCCCCCTTGGGAGTCTTTTAACATCTTGGTAAGATTATCGTATCCCCGCATCTTGGTTGGCAGAGTTGTGGTAACAAAACAAACACCTACCTCCATGGCCTTTGGAACCAAGGTTTCCATTTCTCGGGTCTTTGCCTTGCATAGCTCGGCGAAGTTGTCGCCGTCATCTATTAAGACTAACACTGGTGGTTGAGCTGCGGTGAATTCTCTTTGGCGCAGGCCGGATGATTGTTGGGATTGCTGACGGTTTTCTACTTCGCTGTTTAGCACCTCATAGAAATTATCCAACTGGCTTTCTGTGCTCATATAAGTGATTCCATCCCAATCTTCGAGCTCATATAAGTCCCCTGCCCTAGAGTCTGCAACAAACATAGTTGTACCTGAGAGCTGCTTGGCCAACAACTTTAGGATATTCGTCTTGCCAGTGGATGGGGCACCAATTATCATCTGACACGAGATGCTTAAATCCAGATACATAGGGTCTGTGCTTTCTATATCGAAACCCAATATCAGCTGCTTTTCCTTAACTTGCAGGAAGGGTATCAAATCGTCATAGGTGACAACATCGGGAACCACTCGTACCCCTGTGGCTTTGGTCGCACTGTTTAGATTGGAAATTTCGGATATAATCTGGCCTATTTCCTTTGTGTACTCCACATCGTTTTCATATGGTGCAGGTAAGTAGATTTGGGCTATGTGTACATCTTGCATTTTTACCAATGCCCGGCCGCGGATTTCCGGCAGTTTGTAGGCACTGCGGCCTACAACTGCGGTAACATCCGATGCATCGAACATAAATTGTGCTATCTTGTTTTTGAAATTATTGATTACAGAATAACGCACCGCCCCATACCTTGATGCTGTGATTGCGGTATAGATACCAATGCCGGTACCGTCACGGGTTAGCTTTACTAGGAACTCTTCGAGTTCGTTATTAAGCTCCTTGATTACATCATAGTTGTCGATTATTACCAAGATTGCTGGGAGTTTTGACTCTGCCAACTCGTTGTACATCTTGAAATTGGTGGCACTTACTCCGGCGAATAGGGATTTGCGCTTTTTTAGTTCCTCTGTAAAGAGCTTGACCAACTTGTCCAGTTTTTCCGCATCATCGAATGTTAAGTAGTCTGCTGTGTGGGGCAACTCTCTTAGTTGTGCCAATGCTGAGTTACCATAGTCCAAGATAAAGTAATGTAGCAGCTGGGGTGAGTTGTTTGATGCCAAAGTTAAGGCTACATTCATTAGAGATGTGGACTTACCAAACCCCGATGCACCAAAAACAGCCAGATTGCCGTCTTCTACGAAGTTATGAAAGTACTCTTTCTGTGCTTGCTGCTCTGGGATATCAACCATGCCTAAGGGCACGGATAGATTATGAGTGGTATAGCTACCTACATCCACGTTGCGTTTTATGTGGTTGGTTACCAGTTTTTCTGCCAGAGGCGGCAGCCATGGTTTATCCACCGTCACGGTATGGAGACTTGCATAGAGTGAATCTATATGGCTGACTATTACATCCAATTGGGTTGATTTTGCATCCTCACCGGCATCTACCTCGCTTAAATCCTCGTTTAGCAGCTCCCCTTGCCCCAGTCGGTTGACCAAGTATACACGGCTGTCAAAGCCTCGCTTCACGACTTCTTCGCTAAAGGGTGCTCCGCTCCAGGCTGATTGAAACAGCTCGTAGATTTCGTTATTGCCGACTTGCAGATATGCCCGGCCCGGTTGGGTTATACGGGCGGCATCTGGGGTTTTGAGTATTTCGTTGCTGTCTGACTCATCGGCTACCTTGAGAGCCAGCTTAAACTTGGAGTTACTCCAAATTTGGTCGTCAACAACGCCGGAGGGCTTTTGGGTTGCCAGAATTAGATGAACACCCAAGCTCCGCCCTATACGTGCGGCACTTACAAGCTCACTCATAAAATCCGGCTGCTCTTTTTTGAGCTCGGCAAATTCATCTGAAATAATGAAAAGATGAGGCATTGGCTGGGCTGATTGGGTGGAGTCCTCATCTATGGGTTTCGCCTCACCTGCCTTGAACAGCTTAGTATATTGATTGATATTGTTGACGCCGAACTCACCAAAAACCCGTTGACGTCGGGCCAGTTCGCTTTTAATAGAAGCAAGGGCTCGCATACTTTCGCTACCGTCTAGGTTTGTAATCGTCCCTAGTAAATGGGGCAACTTTGCAAAAAGATTGGCCATACCTCCGCCTTTGTAGTCGATTAACAGAAAGCCCACTTCATGGGGGTGAAAGTTGGCGGCGAGTGAGAGAATATATGACTGTACTATTTCCGATTTACCGGAGCCGGTGGTTCCGGCAACCAGGCCGTGAGGGCCATGGGCTTTTTCGTGGAGATTAAGGGCAACCATATCGTCTTTGCCCCGGAGCCCAAGGGGGACTGCCAGGGATTTATGGCAGGCGTTTCTTTCCCACAAGTCCAAAATTGGGATTTCGTCGGGACGTTTTACATTGTATAGCTCAAAGAAGGTCACGCTTTCCGGTATCTGAGTAGATACCCCTTGGCTATGCTTTATCGGAGCTAGTTTTCTGGCAATAGCCTCGTGATTTATAGATATGTCAGGCAGGGCAACAGGACGGTTGAGCAGGTTGCCTTCATTCATGAGCAGGGTACCCTTATCCCCTCCATCCAGCATAAATACGGTTTTGATATTTTCCGGCAAGTTGGCCTGGATATGGGTTGTGTAAATGATGCTAAACCCCATGGATGTCTCTGGGGTTTGCAGGTATTCCATTATGCTATGGTTGATTATCAGCTTAGGATTATCGATGATGAAAAGATAATGGGGTAAGAAGCGGCTGTCCTTCTTTTCTTCATCCTGCTTTTGCTTTCGGAACTTAAGAACCTGGGCGATATTACCCAGTACTTGATCCCGCTGGTTTTCCGCAGATACCAGCCCGGTGATATTTATGCTTTTGATGCGGCAATGGGGATACCAGCGCACCCATTCGAATTTCGGCCAATGTTCTTCTTCTACCAGTAGTACGATTTCGATATCAAGATAGCTTTGGAAAAAGCATATCTGGGTCAAAATCGCGGTCAACTGCCGGTGAATATATGCCTTTTCGCCGACTAGGCCCAGATGGGCTTGCTTTAGGTCAATAACCGTAGGCATGTTTGTTATTTCTTGATAGGAGCTTGTAAGTGTCTGCATTTCCTCTACCAAGGGGTCCTTGGTGGTTTCCCCAGGTTCATCGGACTTGGCTTGAAGTTTATAGCTTATGGGTGCGGTGGAATTGCCCAAAGACAGGGTCAGGAAGTCGCTATCATTGGAGGCCCGTTCATATAAGCGGCTGGAATATGACATGACTTCCTTTTCGATTTCCTTGGGAGAGAGATTATGATAGAGCAATGAATCTTTTTGCTCTTCGTTTAACTGATGGAGTTTTTTTCGTTTATCCAGTAAATAGATATCGTAGTTGCTGACCCGCTCGGCTTCCTTTTCCTTGCGGGTTTTCTTGTCGCCAAAAAAGGTTGTAACGGAAAACACCATACTAACGGACATCATGGCGGCACTGGCCAGCATAAAGAGCCCCCGGCCCATGAGAATACCCATGCTTACTGTTACACCGACCATGAGAAGGGGTGGGAGAATGGTTTTTAGGAGTTCGCCCTTTTTGGGCTCGTCCTTTTCCTTTGGAGGGGTGATTTCTACGGTCTCGGTGGGCTCACGCTTGATGATTCGTGGGGAGCGTTTATATATTGGGAACTCGTCGTATTTTTCCGGGGTATGGGTAGATATGTTTAAATTGGAAGAATAATTTTCCCCGATACATGAAATATAGTCCTCCCGCAGGGTAAGCTTAGTTGTACCGGCCCAAATGCTGTCCCCAGGATGGATTGGGTGGTTGCCTGCATTGATTTTTTTGCCGTTGAGATATAAGTCGGTGCAGTCCGCAACATCTATGGTATTCGAATGTATGGCGAATGTAGTTGTTGTATCTTGCAATGAAATATGGTCCCTGGGGGAACTACCCACACGGATGGGGGTAATACCTTTGGTGGAAAAATGCGCCTCTACTGCTGATATTTGAAAAGCTTTTGTACTTTCGTCGATGTTTGGCAGCTCATCCTGGCTTGTAGTGGATGAAAACTCCCGGCAACGGATATTATCAAATACGACTATCGATGACATATGGTAATCCCTCTCCTATAACGAACGTCTTTCGAAATCGTGAATCGCCACTGCACAGGCAAAACCAGCCAAGTATGAAAAGCGGAGTCGCGGCTCCGCCCCTCAATATATCTTTTGAGTTGGGGCTGTCACGTTAAGCATTTTCATGAATAATTATGCGCTTTTCCGTCAACATAAAAGCGTTGAAGAGCGAAGCGACGAAGCAATCCAGGAAACTTGCGGGTTTCGACATTCTTGGATTGCTTCGCTTTGCTCGCAATGACGGCGGTTTGCATATTTATTCTGTGTCTTTGCTTAACGTGACAGCCCTTTTCTAAAAACCGGTTTTGGTTTGCCATGGATTGTATAGTTTAGCTTCGGCCTCATTTTGCCGTTTCTTATTTACATGAGAAACAAAACTGCTTATCGCCGTTCCAACAGTCATACCGGCCAAGGCAACAAGGACAATTAACTGATAACGATGGAATGTATTTGCCATAGGCTGATTTGCTATCAATGCCTCAAAGGAGGTGGCCAGAGTAGCATCATCTCTTAGCGCAAGTGGCACAAAGTCAAATGGCATTACCGCAAAGTCCACCACATCTTGATTTATACCCCCGGCACCGCGGGTCTCTGGCATCATTACCGCAAAGGTGGCTAGGCGGCTTTGGGTATCTGCATGGGTGTTTTCCCTTGCCACAGAGAAGTAGTTTATTGCTGCTTGTAGCGTAGCCTGTTCCGCCATATTTGCGGAGATGGCATCCCATCTTAACTCCCAGAAATGGCGGTCATATTCCCCGTGAATATCTTCCATCAGCCATATATTATCCTGGAATAGGAATGAAATATCTTGACGCACGGATTGCAGGAAGATTTCATAGGCAAGCAAGGATTGGTCTACCATTCGCAGAATATCATCGGATAAAAACGCGCCTACATCGAAGCTGGAAAGCTGGCCATGCATAAAGTCTAATGATGCCCAGAAGTCATCAGGCCTTGGAGGTGGTCCTACCAGCGGGCTTAAGGGTTGGTCCACGAGAATCATCCCATGGTATGGTACCATTTCCGGGACTGTATAATCGGTAAAGCCCTGGGGCCTTTCTAGGTACATAGGCTCTATTGCATTGCCTTGGAGTGGAAATTCTACTGCGAAGGCGTCGACTATTTGCGTACCATCATAGGATGGCGGTGATTCAAGGCTGTCGCCCCAATCCAATAGCTCTATCATTTCCAAGCGGTCAAACATCCCTGGCATGGGCAGATAAATATCATCTGGGAGGTCTATATGTTCCCAGTTTATATGTGATGGAATTGTCGGTAGTTGGCTTGTCTGTACATTTACGATGAATGTACTAATTGCGCCATGCCATGTTGCCATGTCATTTGTATGGGAATGCAGCCGGGTATTCCATGCGGTTATTTCTGTATGGAAGTTTAGCAAGCGGCTATGCCATGTGTTTATCAGATTATAGGAGTCGTAAAGAGGCTGGCGGATATTAACTATGCTGGTGTAGTATGTTTGAAGTTGGGTTTGCCTGGCACTCAGTTGGTTTGCCGCTGTTTGGATGCTTTGTGACCTGGTATTGACTGCGGTGACAGCACTTCCTACCTGGCCATGCCATGCCAAAAGGCCGGTTTCCCATTGTTCAAATGCATCATGCCATTGGTCAATGGCTATAGCGTCGATAATAGGGTCACCGGTGGGAATGGGTGGTGACGGAGCCGTTGGGGGTGTAGGGGGAATTGTTATCGGGGTCGTATCAACTGTTGGTGGCTCCCATCCGGATATGGTCAAGGCCGGGACAACGGGGGGCGCGGTTGGAGGGGTTATCGTAGATATGTTATATTCCGGCGGAATCCCGTCAACTCCCAGTTCTGGTATGGGAGGCAAGGCTGCTGCTCTGGTGTTAATGTTATCGATTATCTGTTGGACACCGGCTGTAACAACACCAATTTCATCCCGCCAGTTATTCATTTCCCCTATTCTATTGCTGACCTCAAGCTTCCAATCCAATAAGTTATCCGTATTGGTATCCAAATCCTCGTACCATGCAATCAAGGAATCCAAAAATGTATTGGATATTTCCGCTTGGTAATTGGCCATTTCCGTCATTTCGATTAACTCATCAAGACGGTCAGACAGCCAGTTTTCGTAGTCGATTAAAAGGTCCTTCCAGGCGTTGAGGTCATCTTGTAAGGGATTGATATTATCCTCAAGCTCCTGGCGGAAGTCCCGCAAGGATGCATAGTAATCCCGGGCCTCATCCAAGAACCCCATATACTCCCCATGCCAGCGATACGCGTCATCAAACCAAAAATCGGAATCCTCGTGCCAGAAGGCCACATCCCGTTGGTAATCCTCCAGAGCCTCATGCCAAGCAACATTTTCTTCATGCCATGCGACGAGAGCTTCTTCGTGAAGCCGTACATATTCGGAATATTGCTCAAGGAGCTCACCATATCGCTCAGAGTAGCCTGTCCACATGGTGAGCATGTAAATCCAGTCTTCTTCCTGCTCGGGGAAGTTTTCTGTCAGGGAAAAAAGCCCCTCCCGCATCCAAAGATACTGGTCTGAGGCCATTGCATAGCTGTTGCGGTACCAGCTGGATACCTCTTCGGCAAAGGCGGCGACTTGTTCCATATAAAATGGCACATCCAGCTCCCGTGGGTTGAGAGGGATGTAGGGCATTTCGTCTAAGTCCAAAGTGGCTGTAAAGTCACCAAGGGTGATGTATTCCAGGGCCATAAGGTCCAGAAGGGTATTACGAAAAACCCCGTCCACTTGGTCTTGAGCCTCGTGGAATTGGCGGAAGATTGAGCTGACATATGTGCTGGCAAGGGTGGTATTGATGGCCATTTGCAGCTCTGTGATTGTGATATAGACCTCAAGAAACTCCCGCTCCGGCAGGTCCGGGTTGATTTGGAATTCCAGCTCTACCCGCTGGGGTTGATGGGCATTGAATGAAAGAATGCGTGCTGATACCTCAGGAGGAAATGTGACTATGGCCCCATATGTACCATTAGCAAGGCCGGTCTGGGCCATGGCAGGGGATACCAGCTCGAAGTCTGGGCCGAGGGTTGATATTATTGCGGCAGAGTAGTTGTAGCGGCTGCCGTCTATTATTGTGCCGGTATCGGCGTTGACCACCGCTATTGTTGTGTTGAAGTAGCGAGTGGTGCCGGATAGGGCTGGAGTGTGGTGGTCGGCCTCGGCTGATGTGCCTAGGTTGAGGCCGGTTATAAATGCTGCTGCTATGCATAGGATTATTACGGGTATCCAGCGTTTTTTCATTGGTGAGCTCCTTTCGATATGGGACAATAATATGGACAAAACCTTAGACTGGGCCAAACCCACCACATTGAACACAACAGCACGGCAATTTCGCCGCCTACCCCTTTTTGATTAGATGGTCATGTTAATGTTTGTCTTACATAAGTCGACGCTAATCTTCGTATTTCAGAACGCTCAATCTGGGGGAGTGTATTCCATAATATACTTACCTCCTCCCAATAGCTAATCATATCTACATGAGTTAAAGGATACACCAATCCGAAATCTGTAAGGCATATAGTTTCTCGCATCTGCCCTATAATCAGATGTGTCAAATCATTCTCATCCCTCATTACCGCCCAATTAATCCCCGCAATCAAGCCATACGACCAGCAATCATACCTTGGCCATGCGGTTATAACATTGTCTGGATGTGTCATTGCCTCTGCTTCACTGTGTGTGAAAACAAGCTCAGTATAAAATGAGTTAAAATTAGGAGAGTCCACATTAATGCGATTAAAAATTGTATGAAATGAACCTACCACTTCTTCATCGTCAACAACTATCCTAAAATCAAACCACATCTCATTGGCGAATAAAAGCTGGTTCATCATTACCTCGGCACGTTGGTGGTGCCTGGTTGTTATAGTCCTTTGTATAATTACGACAGTTGATGCAACCATGATTAATACAGTTACGGCAATTAGGATGGGTTTCTTATTCGACTTCATTTTTTTCATTAAATCGAATGTAAGATTACTAATGAAAGCCCTGAAAAAGTCTTTTCCGGTTGCGAACAATATTAATGCATAGACAATAAATAGAGCTATTGCAAGCTGCGTCATGGATAATCCCCTTCCTTAATCCTCAAGAAGTACTCCGAAGAGTACTGCCATCTCCCTGTAAAAAATATAGCTTTGCATACCATATTGCTCCCAAATGGTAAAGGATTGCCATAAAGCATTCATGCTTTCCCAGTTTTCTATCAGGTCTGTAATTGTTATGGGGTAGGACAGTCCAAAATCAGCTACGTTAAGTACTTCTCGCTCAGACTCATCTATGCGATTCCGGGGAATCTGGTCTTCGCCTAAGGTTGATGCAAGGGTTATTTCTTCTAATAAACCATATGTCCAATTGTTATCCCATGGCCATGCGACTATTACATTGTTTGGAAACCCAGCGGCTTCAGCCTCGTTGTGAACAAAAACTAAATCCGTGTAAAAAGGGTTAAAACTCGGCAAATCGGGCCGGATAACTGCTTCTACCCTATTGCCGGTAATGGATATTCGGCTATTACCATCAACCATCATTCTAAAAATAAACCTCATATCTCTAGCAAAGAGGAATTTTTCTATTGGAACCGGGGCTGTATAATCTGTATATTCCTCTTGTTCATCATGTTCTTCTTGCTCGTCATACCACCATTGCCACGGTCTTTCTCCCGGTATAGTAAAGCCCCGCCAACCCAGCCTAAGGCTTCGCCACAACGCAATAATATTTATCCAATTATCAACAAAGTCTGTAATCGATATGGGATATGTTAAACCATAATCTTCGACATATACCACATCTCGTTTCGGCATCATGCTCATATAGCGGGATATTTCGTATGGGGTGCGCCTTAACTCTCTATTTATACGGTCAACATAATGCTGACTTCTCAGTTCACAAGGCCATGCAGTAATGATATTTTCTGGAAATCCTTTTGCATCTTCTTCACTGTGTACGAAGATTAAGTCTGTATAGAATGGGTCAAAGTATGGTGAGCGAGGATTAATATACTCCATGATAAATGAGAGGCGTGGCCATCCCCAATCATTGTAAGCCATCCTAAACCGAAAACTCATACCTGATGCAAACCAGAACTTATCCATTGAAATCAAAGGCTCTGGTACCTCATCTACGATTTCTCGGTTATTTATATATGGCACAATAAATCCGGCAAACACTATCAGTATCAGCATTGCAAGACAGCCCAGCTTCACCTTTTTTGGTATTAAGGCATCATTCATGGCATCAAGAGTAAATATCCTCTTAATGCACCCACTGAAATTACAGAAATATCTCTGAATTCCATCAGGCGTCTTGTCGTATGCAAATGCAATATCACCACATGATGGGCATTTGGTATTTGGGGTTGCGACATGGTCATCTGCGTTTATATACATCAACATCTTACTCCTCTTGAGTTTTGTAACCGGCTGCCGTCCCATGTCTTGTCCTGATATGCGTATCATGCTCCTTTCGGGGGGCAACAGAGGGGGATAAATGATAAATGACATATTCTTTGGCTACTTTGGGGTTTTGAATCTTGTACAGGTGGAGTCTGTAACAGTCTGCCCCTGTCCTTAGAGTATATATCTTCGCGCTTGAAGTTCAAAAATAGATATCTGTCCTATACCCCAACCTTCCACATTCTCGTGGAAGTCAAAGAAGAAAAATAAGTAATTTTCACCATCAAAATACTCGATAGTGCTGCTAGAATACGGACTTATTGCGTAAGTGTCCCCATGAGCTTCGATTACACTGTTCCTGTTGTCTCCAATACCGATGTCTGCAAAAGTTCTGTGTTGCATAGATGACACATGCATAAACTCCATTATTTCATCCTCGGAATAATCAATAGTGAAGTCCTCAGTCTTAAAAAAGAATGAAAATTCACTATATATGTTATATATCCTTCCATCTTTTATTGGGTTCTCAACATGCGCATATATCGTTTTCCAATCTTGATGCTCCATCAGCACTATTATGTCAATACCATTAGCGTCCAACAATGACACTAGCTCTTCAGGGTGCATCCTGAGTTCAATACCACCAATAGATGTTTGAATTGGTGGTGAAATGGTTCTTGGCCGTTCTCTAAGTTGCTCTATTGTCATATCCCTATAGACGAAGATATCTACTGTATGAATCCTCTCGTCCCATTGAATTTCATTACCGATATCCCGTGAAATAACTGATATCGCACATATTGATATCATAGGATGGCTATTTACAATCATTGCAGGGACATCCAATGACCTAATATTGTTATTGATTGACGTATAATAACTACCCATCTGAATAATCACTGTATGCCATTGGCATATGAGGGTTGCCGTTTGTGTTTGTTCCTCCCACTCAACCAAAAAACCAAGTGCTCCCATAACCGTGTGAAGTGGAATAAAAGTATGGTTGTTGACAGTTATTGGCTGTTGATTATCATATGGAATCTCTATTGGCTCCCAATTAATCCTCACACGTGGTATTTGTGTAGATTGAACGTATAGACCATTTAAATCATCTATAGCATCGGCTTCGGTATTATCCAAAGCCACCTCTTCATCACATGAAATGGCATCAACATCATTTGAAATGGTTTCTGCACCATTTAAAATATGATTTCCATTGGCCTCAGATACACATCCTGTAAGTAAAATCAGAAATATGACGATAAGAATAACAACGCTTTTTTTCACATAAACACCTCCATCTATAGTAGTTGGTCGTAATGAAGCAACTTAGGGGAGATCAAAGAAGGGTGTCGGGTCTAATAAATCACGCCTTCTCTGATAATTTCTGGGGGGCACATAGTCGTACGATGTATTGCTGCGATTAGTCAAACTTCCTTCTGAAGTTCCCATAAAATATTCAAGATGTAGCATAATTTCATTGATACCAGTCATGCGCGCCATTCGTGCTATTGGTTGTCCCTGCTCAACCCTTGAGCCCACACTAATTCCCGCCAGAGCATGAATTTCAGTATACCTTACGATTCTGCCATTACTTTTTTCAATTGCTAATGCATTTGTTCCACGGTAAAAATGGTAATAGCTAATGACTACGCCATCTACAACTGCATACACAAAAGGAAAATCATCTGCAGTAAGACCGTGTCTTATGTTAAATTCAGGAACAAAGTCAATTCCAGCATGATTTCGAGTGCCGCCGCTACGGGAAGCCCCAAAAGCTCTGAATGTGCCATCAACTGGAACTACTGGAACACTCACCGGCCTAACATATTGCACAGGTGGCGATATAGTAAACACCCTTCCTGTCGTAGCACAAACATGAGCAAGACCATTAATACTACAAAACTCGAATGGCATATCTCCATGATGCATACCTGTATGAATAGTGCAATCATCATTTCGTGGTGTCGTAGCGTTATTGGCACCAAGTGTGCTTGGCGTTGGTGTGCTTGGGGAGCGATTACCCCCAGGTGTAATAACAGTGCTATTACCACCCGTCACGGTCTGACTCTTCCTGACAATCCGATTTTTGGTTGTCAGAAGAACTGTCCCTCTGTGACGGAAAGCCGCAGGATGACAAGAGAATCATCCCCATTTCACCTCATTTACCGATTAATTATCTCTAGTGTGCTAATATAGTGCCTACAACGAACCCCCCAATTTATGGCTTCAGTATACATCTGTACCGTAACAACAAATACACCACCTTGTGTATTATCTCGGACAAAGATTCTGACGATTTTGCTATTCCATTCCTCTCCTTGGTATAAATAGATACTATTAACGCCAATCAAGAGTTAGATTACCCCAAAAAGGAAGAAAAACGGCGAAAAGTGTGATAAATTGGATGAATGACCAAAGACAACCAACTAATCGCCCTTTATTGCGCCGTTTGTAATTATTA
>Ga0123355_10001269_pt1 | contig 35288 bp, 32 predicted proteins | sample TergutEmb28metaG_3_FD_89872 | JGI IMG/M metagenome (GOLD analysis project Ga0123355, IMG submission 89872) | Embiratermes neotenicus P1 segment gut microbial communities from Petit-Saut dam, French Guiana - Emb289 P1 | ecosystem: Host-associated > Arthropoda: Insects > Digestive system > Gut ...
GATTAGTTCTACTAAGTATCATCACTTAAGGCAAAGCTATGTCTTAACGAATCCTGAAAGCTTATTAAAAACTAAAGATAATCAATATCAACTATTAATGGAGAAATTAACCTTACTGAATCCAATTAATATCTTATCTAAAGGTTATAGTGTCATTAAAAAAGAAACAAAAATTATTAAATCCCATAAAGAAGTAAAAAAAGGAGACCTACTAGATGTCAGAATCTACCAAGGGAACCTAAAAGTAAAAGTAGAGGAGAGCTTAAAATGATGCAAAAAGAAAGATTTTTATCCAGATCAGCGGCTCAGATATATCTAATGAGAGAGCATGAAGGAAAAACCCAAATTCTGTTTGGTATGCGAAGTGGTGACATTATTGATTTAGCTAATGGTTCATGGGATGTTGCAGGTGGACATCTCGAAGAAGGTGAATCCTTTATTAAAGCTGCTAATCGACTAACCAAAAAAGAATATAATATTACTTTTGATGAAGAAGATATTAAATTTACGACGATTATCCATGTTGGTAAACATAATATCGTCGGTATGCAATACATTAATGCCCATTTCTTTATTGATAAATGGACAGGAACCCCAAGCATTGGAGAACCAGATAAAATGAATAAACTAGAATGGATTGATATTGATAATTTACCAACCAACTTAAACTTTGATCGTAATGAAGCAATTAATAATTATTTAAAACAAAAAACCTATTCAGAAATTGGTTTTGATAAAGAAATATAAAAGGAGAAAATGATGGAAAAAAAGAAATTTGAAGACTTAATGAGTGATCTAGAAAAAATTGTTAAAGAACTTGAATCAGGAGAAGTTGATTTAGAAGCATCAATTGAAAAATATACCGAAGCTATGAAACTAGTTAAAGTATGTGGTGATAAATTAAATAAAGCATCAGAATCAGTCAATAAAATATTGGCAGAAAATGGTAGCTTTGAAAACTTTGATCCAGAAGAATAGCCAATAATTGGCTCTTTTTTTTAGCCTTAAATGAGCACAATATAATAGGTGATAGAAATATGAAAAAATACCTTATCTTATTAGTTTTATTAATACCAATTAATGCCTGGGGATTCTCCGATTATATCATTCCTGGAGGCCGAACAATTGGCATTGAAGTAAATAACCAAGGTGTTCTAGTGGTCGGTTTTTACCAAAGAAATAATCGTAATGACTTAAGAATCGGTGATACCATTATTGCGGTTAACGATGAAACCATTGTGACCATTAATGAATTTGTTTCAGCCATTGAAGACCACCAAATAAATAACCAAGTTAACTTAACCGTCCAAAGAAATAACCGCCAGCAACAATTACAGTTTCAACTAACTGAAGTTGATGGAGTTCTTAAAACTGGTCTTTATGTTAAAGACAGCATAACTGGTATTGGAACCTTAACCTTTATTGATCCAGGAACAATGATTTATGGTGCCTTAGGCCATGAAATTATTGAATCAAATACTGGAAGATTAATTGATGTTAGAACTGGTCGAATCTTTCAAAGTTCAGTTATTAGAATTGACCCGAGTACGAGAGGTTTAGCGGGAACTAAGCATGCTAGATTTAGAACCCAAAATCAATTCGGAACAGTATCAAGAAACTCAAGAACCGGTATTTATGGTACTTATACTGGAGATATCTCTAACTATGAAACTATTGCTGTTGGTCGACCAGAAAATCTAACAACTGGACCAGCAACAATCAGAACCGTTATTAATGGTGAAGAAATTAAAGAACATGATATCTATATCAATGAAATAACTCATAATACCGAAACTAAAAATATTCATTTTGATATTATCAGTCAAGAACTAATTGATGCCGCTGGAGGAATTGTCCAAGGAATGAGTGGTAGTCCAATCTTACAAAATAACCAAATCTTTGGTGCCGTAACTCATGTTTTACTAGATAATCCAACCTCAGGATATGGAATATTCATCACAACTATGCTTGAAGAAGGAGAAAGACAATAATGCCATCATTCCAAACTAGAGACTACAAAAAAAGATATTATGCTGGAAAAAAATCAAACTATCTCTTAAATAAAATAACTAAAAAAGAAGAAAGCGAGTAGTCTTTCTTTTTTTTATGAATAATAATTACTTAAGTGAGCACAATAACTATAACAGTAGGTATTAATGAAAAGAGGATTATTATATGGAAAAGAAAGAAAATAATAGTTGGTTGGTTTGGTTAATTGTTTTAGCAATTTTAGGCGCCATTGCATATTTTGTTTTTGTAGTAATGGATTGGAACATGAATGGTGATGATAACAATATAACGACAACTACCACTACAACAATTCCAAATAACACGACAACAACGACTACGACGACAACTACCAGTCCGGTCCAAAATGATAATGAAGATGACTATTATCCATATTATTATGATCAAGGTTAAGAATTGAATTCTTAACTTTTTTCTTGCAAAAATAACTTTTCAGTTGTATAATCTGTGCCATTAAAGGGGATTTATATATGTATGTTACATCATCAGGAATTGTAATTCCTAGTCGTGATAGCATGGAACCATTAAAACATGGTGAAGATGGTTATGTTTATCGTTATAATGATTTAGTTGTTAAATTTTTACATAGTGGTTATATGACACATGCGAAAGCCAAGCAATTTTTAGAAGCTCTGCGTCATGAATTATTATTAGGACCAAAAGAACTTTTATATAATATGGATGAACACTTTGTGGGTTATCTTGTTGATTACGTAGAAGATATTGGTTTATTAAATATGACGAGTGATGATTTTTTAACTAATGTTGCAGCACTAAGAGAATGCTATGATTTATTTACCTCACAACGCATCTTCTCAATGGATGATTATGCCCATAACATTATTATTAACAAAAAGATTTATATGATTGATTTTGATCGCTATGGGGCATGGATTAATTTACCTGAGGATACTTTGCAGTTTGGTAATGCTGAAAACTATCAGACCTTAGTTAGAAATATTTTAAGAACCAATATGTTTCCTGGTGAGAATGCAATGAATGATGAATTCTATGATTGGATTGAAGAAGAAGTTGGTTGGGACAAAGATATGATTGATTTTTTAGAAACCGATTTAAAAGGTACTTCAAGAGTTGATGATTACTTAGAAGAGCGCCGTGAATATATTACTAAAAAATATACGAGATGAAAAAGAAGCCGAGAGCTTCTTTTTTGGTAGATAATGGATATTTCTGATTTCCTGAAATTGCTTGACAAAATTTAAAAAATCTGTATAATAGTCACTTAACAAAAAAGGGGTGTTAGATTATGTTTGAAATAAACATATGGGATTTAGTGAAATCTTATTTAAAAAATATTTATATTGTCTTAATAGTTTGTGCAGTAACGGTTTTAAGTGGGTTACTTTATATTAACTATATTCAAAAACCAATGTATCGAAGTTCAACAACTTTAGTTTTAGCCACGGGTAATGCAACTCAAGGAATTACACAAAATGATGTTATCTTAAATCAACGTTTAGTTAATACATATCGTGAAATTATTCAAAGTAATACAATTATGCAAAGAGTTATTACTGAATTAGGACTTAACTATGAATTAGCTCAGCTAACTAGAATGGTTGGCGTTTCATCAGTTCGTGATACAGAAATTATTATGATTAGTGTTTCAAGTACCGATGCTAGAAATGCGGCAATAATTGCCGATAAAATAGCTGCTGTTTTTATGGAAGAAATTGTCCAAATTTATAACATTGAAAACGTTCGTGTGATTGATTCAGCAAATTTAGCTACGACACCATATAACATTAATAATAGTTGGCATATGTTAATTTCACTACTAGTTGGTTTGGCACTTGGTTTAGCAATTGTTTTTGCAAGAATCTATTTTGATACAACCACTAAGAGCGAAAAACAAATTGAAGCTTTAGGTCTTGCTGTGATTGGTTCTGTACCAAAGATTAAAGCGAAAAAGGGGGTTATAATATGATAAATGAATTAATTGTATACTCTAATCCAAAATGTGTTACAAGTGAAGCTATTAAAAGTATTAAAATTAACTTACAATTCGCATCAGTTGATAAAGACATCAAAACAATTATGATCACTAGTTCAATGCCTGGTGAAGGTAAGAGCTTTATTGCTGCTAACCTAGCATGTGCTTTCGTTGAAGATAAAAAAAGGGTTTTATTAGTTGATTGTGACCTGCGAAGAGGTAGACAACATCGCATTTTCAAACAAGAAAATATCCGTGGATTATCTAATTTATTATTAGAAGATTTAAATAACTTAGAAAACTATGTTACTAAATTAAATGATCCAAAGATTACTTTAATGACTTGTGGAACGATTCCACCAAATCCAAGTGAACTTTTAAACTCAAATAAAAATAAAGCTTTAGTTGAATTCTTAAAGAAGAGCTATGATTTAGTTATCTTTGATTGTCCACCAGTCCAAAACCTTTCAGATCCATTAATCATGAGTACCTTAGTTGATAGCACTTTAGTTGTTTGTTCACAGAATCAAACACCAATTGATTTATTAGAAAGTACTAAAAAATCATTAGAACAAGTTAGTGCTAATATTAATGGAGTTGTCTTTAATAACATTACTAATAAAATCAGTAGTTATTACAACGAATACTAATGAAAGATATACATAGTCATTTACTTTATGGTGTTGATGATGGATCAAAAACACTTGCCGAATCAATTGAACTAATTAAAGGCTTAATTAATAAAGGGGTAACTGATATTATTCTAACCCCTCATTATATTTCTAATAGTTCATACAACATTGATAATCAAGAAAAACAAAAAAGATTTAAAGAAATTAAAGCCGAAGTTAAAAAATTAAAGCTTGATATTAAATTATATCTTGGGAATGAAATATCACTTGATGAAAAAATCAATACTAACTTAAAAAAGGGAAATATTAAAAGTATTAATAATACAAAATATCTTCTAATTGAATTACCGTTCTATGGGAAACATCAAAATCAAGAAGCGATTCTTATTGATTTAATTACCCAAGGTTATAGAATAATTTTAGCTCACCCAGAAAGATATCGTTACTTAGAACTTGAAGAATTAGAGAGTTTAAAAAAACATGGTATCTATCTTCAAGGAAACTTAAAAAGTATTATTAAAGTTCATGGTCGTTTTGCAAAAAAACGCCTTAAAGAATTATTAAAAAAAGATATGATTGACTTTCTATCATTAGATTGTCACCGTCAAACAGATTTATTATTTATTGATAAATCACTAAAGAAACTAAAAAAAATCATCAAAGAAGAAAGATTAAATGAATTACTAAATGATAATTTTGATTTAATTATTAAAAATAAGAAGAAAGGGTAGTAATCATGAATGAAGTTGTTATTGAAAAAGATAATGTTCAAACCATAGAAAAAACTAGCATTAAAATATATCCTTATATTAAAAGAGCTTTTGATTTTTCATTTGCACTTATCTGTTCGTTATTTTTTATTCCAATTATGTTAATCGTAATCTTACTAATTAGAATCGATTCAAAAGGACCAGCAATTTTTACCCAAGATCGTATTGGTAAAGATGGCAAAACCATTAAAATCTATAAATTTAGAACGATGGTTATGAATGCTGAAGAAGAATTAAAAAGATTACTAGAAACTGATCCAAAAATTAGAGAAGAATATACGGTGTATAAAAAAATCACTAATGATCCTAGATTGACTAAAATTGGAGGCTTTTTAAGAAAAGCTAGTATTGATGAACTACCACAGATTCTAAACATTCTTAAAGGTGAAATGTCATTAATTGGTCCAAGACCTTACTTACACCGTGAACTACCTGATATGGAAGGCTATGAAAAATATATCACCGCTTTTAGGCCAGGCTTAACTGGCATGTGGCAAGTAAATGGACGTAATGAAACAACCTTTCAAGAAAGACTAGAATTTGATCAAGAATATTATCAAAAATTCTCAGTTAAGTTAGACACTAAAATCTTCTTTAAGACAATCCAAGCTGTATTTAAAAAAGATGGTGCTAAATAATGAAAAAACCAACTTACTCAGTAATCATGAGTATCTATGAAAAAGTTAATACTGAACATTTAAAAATTAGTATTGAAAGTATTCTTAATCAGACTTACATGCCAACTGAATTTATCATTGTTAAAGATGGTAAATTAACTAATGAGTTAGAAGATATGTTAGTTACTTATGATAAAGCATATCCTAAACTATTTAACTTTATTGTTTTTGAAGAAAATAGTGGACCAGGGATAGCCTATAAAGAAGCAATTCCTAAGTGTAATAATGATTACATCATGATTATGGATTCAGATGATTATGCAGTACCAACTAAATTAGAAATCCAAATGACTTATTTAGCTGAACATCCAGAAGTTGATGTTTTAGGCTCTAATGCAGTTGAATTTATTAATACAACTGATAATATTATTTCGCAAAGAAATATGCCAGAGAGTCATGAAGAAATTATTAAATTTGCCGCTGGTAGATGTCCAGTTGTTCAACCAACAGCAGTCTTAAAAAAATCCGCAGTGATTAAAGCTGGCGGTTATCAGAGTTTAAGAATTGCTGAAGATTATGATTTATATATTAGAATGATTCAAAATGATGCAAAATTTCATAACTTACAAGAAGTTCTTATTTATGTTAGAACTAGTGAAGATTTTTTTAAAAGAAGAGGTGGCATTAAATATACCAAAGATATCCTAAGCTTTAAACACAAACATTATAAAAGTGGATTCTTTTCTTTAAAACAATTTATCATAACAGGGGGAGCCTCAGCAGTCGTAACATTAATGCCGAATTTTGTTAGAGGTTTTATTTATAAGAAATTTTTAAGAAATTAAAGAATAAAGAAGGGTGATAATAATGGAAAATAAAAAAATAAATTATGTTTTATTTCTTTTTGTCATTATTGCTCTCTTACCATATCTATATTATAGTTTCACTAGTAGTGAATCAAGAGTAATTTTATGGTACGGAGGCGTTATCACCATCTTCTTATTCTTTTTATATGCAAGTTTATCTTTAACTAAAAAAGTTCATAAAAGTATTTTAATGAAAATATTCTTAGGATTAATCTTTGTGGGGAGTCAATATTTAGCATATTTCTTTACTTTCAGTGATAACTTAATTGAACCGATTTTTATGATCTTACCAGCTGTCTATTTTTTATTTTATTTAGCAGCCTTTGTTTTAATTCCTAAAATAAAAATAGAGAAAATCGATTTCTCATTATTCTTTAAATTATTTGTTGCGTTTGTTCTTGTGGCATCTCTTTATAATATGATGATTAACTTTAATTATATGATTAATGTTGGTAATATGGCTCATCGATATGTTCACTTATCATCGTTTTTCACTCATCGTAATGGTTTTGGTCAAGTCTTATTTATGGCAATTATGGCGATCACCTATTTAATTAGTAATGATAAAAAAGTAAAAAAGAATTATTTTATTTTAGGATTATTCTTAATTAACTTATTATTTACTTTCTCAAGGGCAAGTATTTTAGCGGTCGCAGTTTTCTTTGTTTTAGTTTATTTGAAAAGTGAAAATAGAGACCCTAAAAATAAAGTAAGAAACACTGGAATTATTATTGTTTCATCAATTATTGGACTTTTAATTATTATAAATACACCATCACTAATGAATTTCTTAGAATATTATGTTTTAAGACCAGATGATGGTTTAACTGGACGCGGAAACCTATGGGGAGCTGCTTGGGAAATTCTGAGTCAAGGAGGATTAATCTTTGGTTATGGCTTAGGTAGTGCTGGTGAAGTATTACATAACTATAACTTTACTAATACCCATAATACCTTTGTTGAAATGCTATTAACTGGTGGGATTGTTTATTTAATAATCATGATGGCCTTATATATTAAATTATATCTTCAAAATAGATACTTAGAAAAGATTGATAGTAAATATAAAATCTTTAATGCCTTATTAATTGCTTTTCTAGTTTATAGTATTTTTGAAAAAGTCTTACTATTTGAAACCGGCTATGGACCTTTTATTATTACTATTTTAATTGTTCTAATTCCAACAATGATCTATCACAATCAAAAAAGAGAGGTAGAAGAGCATGAAAAAAGTGCTTAATAACTTAAAATATCTAAAATTAAAAGATTTATTTTCACCATTGATTTTAGTTTTAATGTTACCAATTGTCTTGGTCTATCGTATTTACTTAAAAATAAGCAAAAAAGAAATATGGCTAATATGTGAAAGAAAAGATACCGCATCAGACAATGGATATCCTTTATTTAAATACATCAGAGAAAACCATCCAGAAGTAAATGTTTATTATGCAATTGATAAAAAATGTAAAGATTATCAAAAAGTTAAACCATATGGAAATATCATTCAATATGGTGGATTTAAACATTGGCTTTATTATTTATCAGCTAAAAAAAATATTAGCACCCAAAAATCAGGTAACCCAGCACCAGCATTATTTTATGTTTTACATGTTTATCGCATTTTAAGAAGTAAAAGAATTTTCTTACAACACGGAATTATTAAAGATGACTTGAAATTTGTCTACTATAATACCTGTAAGTTTGATTTATTTGTTACTAGTGCAAAACCAGAATATGAATATGTTAAAGAAAAGTTTGGTTATCCAGAAGGGGTTGTTCAGTATTTAGGACTAGCGAGAATGGATATCTTTCAACAAGCAAAAGTCAATCCGAAACAAATTGTCATTATGCCAACTTGGAGACAATACTTAGCAAGAGAACAAAACATCTTAGGTAATAACCAAGAGTTTACTAAAACAGATTATTTTCAAAAATATAGCCAACTAATTAATAATCAAGATTTAATTAACTATATTGAAAAAAATGAGATATTAGTTTATTTTTATCCACATTCCAACATGCAAAAATATATTAAGCACTTTAATGCTGGATCAAGTAATATCAAAATTGTTGAAAATAATAGTAAAGATATTCAAGAACTACTTACTGAATCAGCATTACTAGTTACTGATTACTCAAGTGTCGCAATGGACTTTGCTTATATGAAAAAACCATTAATCTATTATCAATTTGATTATGAAGAATTCAGATCTAATCAATATGCAGAAGGTTTCTTTTCTTATAAAAGAGATGGTTTTGGACCAGTTATTGAAGAAGAAACTGAACTAGTTAATAAAATTATTGATTATGCTGAAAACAAATTTAAAAATGAAGAAAAATATCAAAAAAGACATCAAGCATTTTTTCCACTATATGATGCCAATAATTCACAAAGAAATTATGAGGCTATCTTAAAATTATAAAAAGAAAGGGGAGTAAGAAAATGACAAAAAATCGTGAATTTATTAATAATACATTTATCTTATTTTTAGGCAAATTCAGCACGCAATTGGTCATTTTTTTACTGCTACCTTTATATACACATTTTTTAAGTGCAGCCGACTTTGGTTATGTTGATTTAGTTATTACCTATATTACCTTATTAATTCCAATTTTTATTCTGCGCTTTGATAGTGCAGCTTTTATCTTTTTATTAGAAGTCAGAGATAAGAAAAAAGAAAAAGCTAAAGTATTATCAAATATCTTAATTAGTTTATTGTTACAAGTTTTGTTTGTCATCATCATTAGTCTATTAATTGGTTTAATCTTTAACATTAGACACTTTGAATATATCATTTTAAATATCATCTTTGTGATGATGACAACGGTTTTATTACAAGTTGCTAGAGGCCTTAAGAAAACAATGCAATTTGCTATTGGTAGTACTATTGCAGCTGGAACAACCTTAGCTTTAAACTTAATCTTAATTGTTTTTTTAAATATTGGGGCGGAAGCAATATATTTATCAGCAGCCATAGCTGGATTGTTATGTAGTTTATACTTAATTATTAGCTGTAAATTAAAGTTTGGTTTTAAAGAATTTAATAAACCATTACAAAAAGATCTATTAAAATTTGCCTTACCAATGATTCCGAATAGTTTATCTTGGTGGTTAATGACAGCATCAAACCGAACGATTATTACCTTTATGTTAGGAGCAGCCACCAATGGTATCTTTGCTGTATCAGTAAAGCTTGCTAATATTATTAGTAGTATCTTTGGGGTTGTTGCCATGTCATGGCAAGAAACCGTAGCTCTTCATATTGATGAAGCAGATGCTAAAGAATATATCTCAAAAACGATTAACACAATTTTAAGAGTCTTTATTACCGTATCACTATTATTAATAGCCGGAATGCCATTTGTCTTTCCCATTATTATTGGTTATGAATATAGTGGAGCATATCCTTTGATTCCACTGCTTTTAATCGCAACGATCTTTAATGTTTTTGCTGGCTTAACTGGTGGTATTTATGTAGCTAAAAAGAAAACTAATGAAGTAGCAAAAACCGCTATTTATGCGGCTGTTATTGGTGTTGTAATTCATTTGATGTTGATTGATTTCTTTGGTATTTATGCAGCGGCAATCTCAGCTATCTTATCGTACTTCATTATGGCTTTCCATCGCTATATTGATATCCAAAAATATTTAAAAGTTAAATTAGAAACAGCAACCATTAACTTATTTGTCATTGGTCTAAGTTTATCTTTAATCTTTTATTACTATAACCATTTATTTACGAATATCTTAAGCTTAATTATTATCATCAGTTTATCAGTGATTTATAATTTAGATTTAATAAAAGATATTTATCAGTCCAAAATAATTAACGAAGGAGGATTACTTATGAAAAAACTATTAAATGCTAAACTAATTTTAGCACTATTAATTAGTATCTTTATGATTGGTTCAATTACGAACATTGTTTTAATGGGAATTATCCCCGCAAGAATTATCTTAATGGGTTCATTAGTCATTACTTTAATCAGTGCTGGTTTATTCTTAATAGTCTTCAAATTTAAAAATAAGATTATCAAAGCTTTCTCATGGTTATTATTAGCTGGATTATCAATTGCTCTTTTATTAAGTAATTTATTCATTTTACAAGTTGATAGTTTAATTAGTAATATTACAAGAAATGAAAGACAAACTATTCGTTATGTCTTTGTTGCAAAAACAGCTAATGCCAACCAAATAAGAAATAGTGATTTTCTCGAAATCGCGAGTTTAACTCTCAATGAAGAAGCAATGGTGGAAGCTAAAAAACAACTAAAAGAAAAAACTGATTTCAATTACCAAACTGCAGATAATGTTTTAGATGCTTTTTATCTATTAACTGAAGGAGAAGTTGAAGGAATCTTCTTAGAAAATGTTTTCTTAGAAATCTTAGAAGACGTTGAATCAGAACTTTTAGAAGATGTTGAAATAATCTGGACGATTGATGTTAGAGTAGATGCAAATGACATTAGAAGAGAAGTCGATATCCGAATTGATCCGTTTGTTGTCTTTATCTCGGGAATTGATACTCATGGTTCAATTAACACAAGAGCCAGAAGCGATTTAAATATTATCGTTGTTGTTAACCCAAGAAGAAAAGAAGTATTAACGGTACATATTCCAAGAGATTACTTTGTTTATTTTGAAAGACTAGGTGCCAGAGATAAATTAACCCATGCCGGAATCTTCGGGATGGAAACCTTAGTGAGAACCGTTGAAGACTTTATGGAAGTAGATATTAACTATTACTTAAGAACTAACTTCACAACTTTAATTGGGGTAGTTGATGTTTTAGGTGAAATTGAAGTTGAACTTGATTTTCTAATTAGTCATCGTGATCATAACTTCCACAGAGGTATTAATCGCTTAAATGGTGAACAAGCTTTATTATTAACAAGAATTAGAAGGGGATTACCTGGTGGTGATCGAACCAGAGGAATGCATCAACAAAGAGTTCTTGAAGCGATTATTCACCGTGCAGCTAGTACGGAAATAATTAGGCATCACTCATCAATTTTACAGATTGTTGGTGATTCATTTATTACGAACGCTACTGATCAAGAAATTAGACAAATGATTAGTTTTCAATTAAATGATATGTCAGGTTGGCGCATTGAATCAATTAGTGTTGATGGCCACGGTGTCATGGCACCGAGTCCATTAATTCCTGGACGAAATGTCTGGATGATGGAACCAAACATGAACACCGTTAGACATGCAAAAGAACGTATTAACTATTATTTAGAACAATAAAAAGATGATTAAAACCATCTTTTTTTATTTTTATTGTACAAAATAAAGTATATTATGCTATGATTATTATAGAGTAAAGAGTAGCAGGGTATAATCATAGGAGGTAATGAGATATGTATTTATTTATCGCAATTGGGGTCATTTTTTGTTTTCTATTTTGGTGTGCTTTATATATAGGAGCTCAAGCTGAAAATAAACTTAAATAAAAAAGAAACAATTTGTTTCTTTTTTTTGGTTATTTTTGCTATAATTTAATTAGAAAGAAGAGGTTTTTAATTTGAAAAAAGTAATTAAAAATATTTGTATCACTTTAGTAGTAGCATTAGTCGCATTTTATTTGACGCTACCAGCAATTAATATCACTAGTCCAGGATTCTGGGTCTTTGTTATCTTTAACTTACTAGTATATTATTTTCTATCAGCAATGGGTAAACAAGATGAGATTATTATAAACGAAAAACAAATCAAATTACCAACATCGAAAATCCTATATTTTGTTCTTGGTATTCCGGCAATAATTTTAGTGATTAATGTATGGCAATCACCATTATTTCAACCAAATGCTTATTTTACCAGATTATTAATTGATGAAACAAGAGTTTTCTCAACTGATGTTGAAGAAGCTGATTTTGCTAAGATTCCTTTAATTGACCGTGCATCTAGTCAAAGACTAGGTGACAGAACAATGGGGCATATGGCTGATTTAGTATCACAGTTTGTTGTATCTGATTTATATACACAGATTAATCATAACGGTGAAATCATGCGTGTAACACCACTTGAATATGTTGATATTATTAGATGGTTTACCAACCGTAGAGATGGGGTTAAAGGTTATGTCACGGTTAACTCAGTAACTGGAGAAGCTAACCTAGTTAGATTAGAAGAAGGAAATGGAATGAGATACATGCCATCAGCATTCTTCTTTGATAACTTAGAAAGACACTTAAGATTTAGATATCCAACCTTAGTTTTTGGTAGAGCTACCTTTAACTTAGATGAAGAAGGAAATCCATTTTGGGTGGTTCCAACAAAAAGATTTGCCGGAATTGGCTTAAGAAGAGAAGTCTCAGGCGTTATTGTTGTTAATCCCGTAAATGGTGATACAACGAGATACCGTTTAGCAGATATCCCAACTTGGGTTGATCATGTCTTCCCATCAGAGCTAGTTTTAGATCAAATTGATAACTGGGGATCATACCGAAATGGTTTCTGGAATTCAATCTTTGGTCAAAGAAATGTTGTAAGTACAACTGAAGGCTATAACTATATTGCGATGTATGATGATATTTATCTTTATACAGGGATTACATCAGCAACTGCTGATGCATCAATTACCGGCTTTGTTTTAGTAAACTTAAGAACTGGTGAAGCTAGATTCTACTCGGCACCAGGAGCCAAAGAAACATCTGCGATGGCCAGTGCTGAAGGTTTAGTTCAAGAGATGCGTTATACAGCAACCTTCCCATTGTTAATTAACTTAAACGGTAGACCAACATATTTATTATCGTTAAAAGATAATGCTGGTTTAGTTAAAATGCATGCCTTAGTTGATGTTGAAGACTATCAAAGAGTCGTTGCAACTGATTCGGCATTAGGTATTGATACAGCTGTTAGAAGATATTTAGCAATGATGGGTCCAAATATTGACTTAAATGAAGTTAATGAAACAACCATCGTTATTCAACATATTACATCAGCATTAATTGATGGTAATACCCATTATTATATAACGGGTCGAGATAACCGTCGATTCCAAGTCAGTATTAAAGTTGATCAATATCTGTTACCATTCTTAAGAGTTGGTGATAGTTTAACGGTTAAATACGCATCAGCTGACCGTATTCTAATAATCACCGATATTATCGACGAAACATAAACCTTTTAATTCATAAGGATCCGTGCTATAATACGGGTATATTTAGAGAGTAGAGAAGTAAATGATAGGAATATATAATTACACAGTAATTTTGACGTATTTAAGCTTAGCATCAGCAATTGTTGGGATAGGGTTTGCCTTTAATGGCAATCCTTATGCTGCAACATTATGCTTAATGCTGTCTGGATTATCTGATGGTTTTGATGGTAAAGTAGCAAGAACGAAAAAAAATCGAAGTGATGCTGAGAAAAATTATGGTATTCAACTAGACTCATTAGCTGATGTAATCGCTTTTGGTGTCTTACCAGTCGCCATTGGTTTCTCAATTGGTATGACTAATTGGTACTTTTGGCCAATTGGTGCCATCTTTGTTATTGCAGCCTTAACCAGACTTGCTCATTTCAATGTCATGGAAGAAGAATATGCAAAGGTCAAAAAAGAAAGAAACTTATCTTTCATTGGACTACCAACGACTAGTGTGGCTCTTTTCTTACCATTAATCATCATTGCTAAAGTTTTATTTGAAATCTATGTTCCAGCAATGGAACCATATTTCCCATTCATCTTTGCTGCGTTCTTACTAATCATCGCAATCATGTTTGTGGTTAAAATTAACTTTGTTAATAAACCAAATAACCGAAGATTAGTCGCATACATAATAACTGGTATTATCGAGATTTCAGCAATTGGAGCACTACTATGGTTAGCCACTCAGTAAGATGCCGTAAAACTAATGAAATACAAGAAATAAAGGAGAGCAAGACTGCTTTATTTTTGTATAACAACATATTTGGTCGATTATTTGCTAGAATTCTCGCATTAAGATTCATCAGTAAACTAGGTGGATCTTATATGAACTCAAAAGCTTCAAAAAGAATGATTCCTAACTTTATTAAAAAAAACAACATTAACATGGATGATTATCCCAAACAAGAATATAATAACTTCAATGAATTCTTCATTAGAGAAATAGACTTAAAAAAAAGACCAATAGATAAAAAAGGTACCTCACTAATCAGTCCAGCTGATTCAAAACTAACTGTCTATCCAATTAACGAAGAATCAAAATTTAAAATTAAAAATTCATACTATCAAGTAAAAGACTTAATTAATGATGATATCTATCAAGAATATCTAAATGGTCAATGCTTAATCTTTAGATTATGTGTTGATGATTATCATCGATACTGCTATATAGATGAAGGATCACATGAAGCACCAACACATATTAAAGGAGAACTTCATACCGTCAGACCAATTGTCTTAGAACATTACAATATCTACAAAAGAAACTCAAGAACTTGGACTAAACTAAATACTAAAAACTTTGGCGAAGTAATCCATATTGAAGTTGGAGCTCTAATGGTCGGAAAAATTCATAACCATCATCAAAAACACACCTTCAAAAAAGGTGAAGAAAAAGGCTACTTCTTATTTGGTGGATCAACAGTAGTTCTTCTAATCAAAGAAAACCAAGTAACAATAGATAAAGATATTATCGAAGCTAGTAGCAAAGATATCGAAACCATTGTTAAATTTGGTGAAACAATAGGAACCAAAACAAAAAAGAAATAAACATAATCCATTCCTTGCATATAATAAAAGGAATAGACTTGCTATTTAATAAGAAATTTGCTAAAATTAAATAGCTTTATGGCGGTCGTGGTGAAGTGGTTAACACGCCAGATTGTGGCTCTGGTATTCGAGGGTTCGATTCCCTTCGATCGCCCCATTGAGTATTTAGTCGAACCGGTCTTCTGGTTCGATTTTATAATGGTTTGCGAGCTTTTCTAGTGACTATCCACGGTTACCACGGTTATCGTCAGACACTAAATTAAGAGCTTAAAAGCCATTTTTTGTTTAGGGTTTATTGAGTTATTTTTGATGTCTGTACAAACTTTGTCAAATTACTATCACAAAAAGTGCATTTAAAGTGTGTATTTAAGCGTCCTCAAGATAGACCTAAAATGTTATAATTAAACAGAGTGGAGTTGATAATGTGAGTAAAATAAATAAGAAAGCTCATTTGTTTTTACAATTAACAGGACCTATTGGTTCGATAATTAGCAGTATTATTTCTGATGCAATAACGGAAGAAGAAATTACAAAACTAAATAAAAAGATTTCAATTTTAGATAATGAATTAAAAGATTTTCAAATTATGAGTTTTAAACTTATAAATAGATTAAAAGTTAAAAACTTTCTAGTTAAAGCTATATCAGAGGATAGCGAGTACTTTCTTGAATTAGCCTGTCTAATACTAAAAGATAATGAAGAAAATTTTGAAAGTATTGTTGACGCATTTAATATTTTGAATGAGAAGGATTTGAATACATTGTATTTTAATCTTTGGAAAAAAAGTAAACTTAAAGAATTTACATCAGAGGATATAAAAAAATGTATTTATCATGATTATGAGCTTGAGCCAGACGTAGTTTTCTCTCATGCATATAGAGTGAACAAAGAAGTGGGTGCGACTTCTGAAAAGGGATTATTACTGGGCAACAGCTTAACTATAATGCCACAAACAGAATTGAGTAATATTTTTAATGAATTTGAGAAGCTATCACATAATAATTTAATTAGAATATCAATATATATTTCCAAACCTAATGATAAGGATTCTCCAACGTATTTATGTATCAATTTTACATGCATTGGGGTATATATATGCAGGTTAATGGAATCTATAGAAAGAAACAATAAATAATTAAGGAAGTGAAGATTATGAAATATCCCGCACGAGAGAAAAAAATGTTTGTTGAAACAGGACCAGCGGAGGAAATAGCCACTATGGGACAAACTGATATATTGGACCAGTGGTATAATTACTCACTTGGTTATTATAATGCAGCAAAAACATTAGCAGAACAATCATTGGAAGTAGATGATGATTTTCCGAAAATGCAAGAAAAACGAAAAGATGAACATATCGCCCCAATAATATTTTTATATAGACATTATCTTGAAATAACTCTAAAGTATATATATTTAGAGTGGTCGAATACTTCTGAAGAGATGAAAGAGCAGATGTTAAATGATACGGAACATTCACTTGAAAAATCGTGGAATTATATCAAGCCACTAGTTGAAAAGACTATAGAACCAGCAGACAAATCTAAACTAATAGGATTTGAATATTATATAAGACAATTTGTAGCAGAAGATCCTACGTCAATGAAATTTAGATATCCAACTAACAAAGAGATGCAATTATTTTTACAAAATGAAAGAAAAATAAATATTAAAAATTTAATACAAAGAATGGATGAAATGGAAAAGTTTTTGGCATTCATTGTGTTACCAATGCTGGATGTATTAAAATTTCATGATGAAGCCAATAACTATAGAACCGAAGGGATGAATTATTTTGCAGAAGGAAAATATGATGAAGCATTAGAACACTATGAAAAAGCATACGAATCAAAACGAATTATGGTAGGGGAAGAGCATCCAGACATTCTCATTATTAGAGTTCATATTGCCCAAGCATTAATGCTTCAAAACAAACTTGATGAAGCATTAAATTATCATCTATCAACTTTATCAATTATTGAAAACATGACAAAAATCGATAATGAAGTTTTGTCAATTATATATAAAGAAATAATTTTGATTTATAAGTCTAAAAAGGATGTTGAGAAGATTGCAGAATATGAATGTAGGTTTAATAATATAAGAAAAGATACAGATAAAGATTAACTAAATTAAAAAACAACAAAAAGTCAAGTGCTATTTTGAGAACAAAATGAGGGCAAAACCTAAAAACGTACTTTTAATGTCCTAAAAACGTCCTAAAAGCGTTCCAATTCCTAGGACATTATAGTATGATTGGTTCAATGAACGGCGGTTCGTATACTGCCCATCTATCGCCCCATTGAGAATTTGTCGAACTCCGTCGATTTATATCGATAATACGGAGTTTTTTCATGCTAGAAAGTGTGTTTTTTGGGTAATTAGTGCTCTAGAAGCACACTTTTTACTAGAAACATTTGTAAAAAAAGTAACCTATGTATTGAGGCACTGTCTAAAATCGATATACAAAAATGTAATGGAACTGTATCGTAAACGTATTGGCGAAAGTATTCGAATCGTATTACAAATGTACTTCTTTAAGGTATTCTGAATGTATTATTAATGTTATAATATAACTAGGAGATGGAATTGAACAATGTGTTTAAGAAGGCAGTGGATTTGGTTAAAAATATATTTGGAAAATCAAAGATTGAGGCTAATGTTGAAATAACTAACAATTCAACAAAATCATCTTCAAATCAAAAAAATAATATGAAAGACGAAGTGCAGTACAATGGCTTTTTCAGATAATTAGACCAATAGTGGCATGACCAACAAGAGAAGATACTTGATGATGCGCACTGCACTTGTTGTAGCACCAATAAGTAAAACTAGGGAATGGGTTGTCACTAGTTATCAGAGAAGAAGTCAAGAATTGTTTGGATTGAGGTGATTTTGGTTGAAAAAGAAATATAGAGTAAAGACTTGCAAAGAATTTTGTATATTATACGAAAAATTATTTCGAATTATTTTAAAACATATAAACCAGGCGATAGTTTCAAATCAGTATGTGAGTGTACATTATGCATATCCACTGAAAAGGAATGATTTTAAAAATGGAATGCCTAATTTTGGGGAAACATTCTTGGATAAGGAACCAAAAGATTATAGCAGTATCTTTACTCTACATAAAAGTCAAAAAGATAAAATATGTTTTAAGGATATCCCGGAGTTTAATGAACTGTATAAATTTGTAAGGAATAAAAAATATTTATCTAAAAAGATAGATTATTTTTCTTCGAGCAAAAAAGACGGAACACATTTGTTTTTGGCTGTGATATCTCAAGCAAATAAATATGTTCACAATTACGGTACGACAAGGTATTCGATTAAGCGATTTCGTAATATAGCTGGAAAATATATTAACTATCTTTTTCAGGAAAAGGCGACGTTAGATATTTATATTCCTATTTTATTGACAAATTTTGAATTCAATTCATTTGCTATTAACGAAAACATTCAAGTAGTAAGAATGGATGATATATTTCAGTTATCAAGGCAAACAATTAACGGTCATGGATCGGGAGTTCACAAAACGGTATTAGGGTGTGCTACACACTGTTTAAAATTGCAATATTACAACTTTTCTTATGAAAATGTATTCGACATCGTTCATAAAACTTCAAATATAAATGCGTACCCATTAGATACCATTGATCAGTTCTTTGCATCGATTAGAATTTGTTTGGGTATTGATACAGGATATGCACAGTTAATTTCAAAATTAATTGATGTTGAGGAAGTGTTTGCAGCGGCTAAACTGATAGAGTTACACGGAACATCTTTAAGAGCGTATCCATCTAAGTTTGATAATTATGCTTGGAATGAAAGTGTTCCAAGCATATCAAGAGAAGGTATGAAAAAGATAAAAAAAATATATTTGAAATTATTAGAAAATGGAGATAAAAAGATAGAACTTTCAGTTGACCGAATTAACAGAAGTTTTCTAAGAAATCATCATGAAGATTCGTTTCTTGATGATTTAATAGGCTTGGAATCCCTTTTGACAGATGATTCAAAGGATTCATTAAAATATAAATTATCTTTAAGGCTGGCTTTTTTATTATCAAGTAATGGAGAAAAAAACAAGAATTATAAAAAAATAGTCTCTCATTTATATGATTATCGTTCTGCAATTGTACATGGTGAGAAGGATAAAGACAAAAAAAGATTTGTTACCATTGATGGAACAAAATATGATTGTAATGTAGAATCAAGAAAATATGTTGCATCCACCATGGAATTTATCTTGTTGAATTATGATTCTGCTACAATCAAAGAATTAAGTATTTATTTAGACAAATGCATTTTCGACTATATTACAGATAAAAGTTGCTAAGTTCATGTATGTTTTGATTGATTTTGATGGGCACGAGGCATGTCCGTAGTTAAGTATATTTGATATTTTGAACAACAGACATAACCTAATTGAAGCGAAAGACTCAAATGGAGGAGGATCTATTACAAGCCCATATTTTAGCAAGTTAAGTGAAGATATTTAAGAAACATAAAACTGCTTTATATAGTTGAAATTAACTTATTTTTAAGGGGTCTTATTTTTGTATTTTGGGGTAGCGCTTCACGAGTAGAGAAAAAATGTATTGAAAGCGTATCGGACAAAAATAAAAATGAAATAAAAAATCACTAAAAATAATTGAAAAATCATAAAAATAAAATTAATTTTATAATCAAAACCTATCTAAGCCCCATAACATAAGGCTTTAAAATGTATTGAAGATGTAAATAATTTGCCATCTCAAAGGTCTCCAACTCGTATTGTAAACGTATACCCATATAATGCTAGACTTTCATAAAGAATAGCGGTAATGTGTTGATAACTAACGAGAAGAGGGCTGGTAAAATAGCATGGTAAAGCCCCATTGGGTAATAACCTTACTATGCTTTAGCGAAGTAAGTAAATATAAGAAAAATGCTCTTTCTAGGAAGGAGTATTTTTTATGTTAAAAAAGATACTTTTAGAAACTTACCAATCAGAAGATAAATTAATCAATTTTCTAAACAAAATTTCTAATCTCAAAATCAAGATTTCAAATGATCAGTGATTTCTAGAAAAATGCTTTGGCACAAAATAAAAGGTAAAAACAAAGTGTTAAATTTAATAAGAATTGAAGAATTATCTATCAAAAAAACTGTAATTATGCTATGCTAATTATAGTAAAGAAAGTAAAGAATATAGGAGAAAGCATGAAATCGAAATGTAGAGTTAAAGATGCAAAACTATCGAAAAAAGGCCAAATAACGGTTCCGAAAGAAGTCAGAGAAAAACTCGGAGTTGATGCTGGAGATAGAATTGTTTTCTTTTTTGATGAAAAAGATGATATTAAAATTACTAATGCTGAAAACACAATAATTGTAACAAAGAACAACCGCCAAATTGGCAGCGTTGAATAAGAGAGTGGAAGGTAGTAGAATTATGAATAGAGAACAAGAGCGAGCGGAACTACATAAAACCATATGGGCAATAGCTAATGAATTAAGAGGTTCAGTAGATGGTTGGGACTTTAAACAATATGTACTAGGAATGCTTTTTTATAGATTTATTTCTGAAAACTTAACTAATAGAATAAATAAAAACGAAATAGATGCAGGACATAAAGACTTTGACTATAAGAAATTTAAAGATAATGAGATTAGTGATGAACATAAAAGAGACATAGTACATGAAGAAGGATTCTTTATAGCACCTAGTGAATTATTCGCTAATGTTTTAGCGAACGCTAAAAACAACAAAAATTTAAATGAAACACTAGATAAAATATTTAGAAATATTGAAAATTCTGCAAAAGGTACTGAATCCGAGAAATCAATTAAAGGTTTATTTGATGATATAGATGTTAATAGTTCTAAACTAGGTGATACAGTTGATAAAAGAAAAGAAAGACTAATAAGAATAATGAATGCTATTAATGACTTGAAATTAGGAATTAATAGTGAAGTAAATATTGATGTAGTAGGAGATGCTTACGAATACCTTATGAAAATGTATGCATCAACTGCAGGTAAAAGTGGAGGAGAATTTTATACACCACAAGAAGTATCTGAATTACTTGCTAAAATTACATTAGTAGGACAAGCAACAATAAATAAAATATATGACCCTGCTTGTGGTTCGGGATCGCTAATGCTTAAATTTCCTCAAATACTTGGTAGAGAAAACATTAAAGGAAAGTTTTATGGTCAAGAAATCAATATAACTACCTTTAATCTTTGTAGAATGAATATGTTATTACATGGAATTAATTATAATGATTTTAATATTGCTAGAGGCTGTACGCTAACAGCACCAGAACATTGGGACAAGCAACCGTTTGACGTAATCGTATCAAATCCTCCATATTCAATTAAATGGCCTGGTGATTCTGATGCAACATTAATAAACGACCCTAGATATGCTCCAGCTGGAGTGTTAGCACCTAAATCAAAAGCAGATTTAGCGTTTACTATGCATATGCTTACTTGGTTATCTGAAAAAGGAACAGCAGCTATCGTTGAATTCCCTGGAGTGCTTTATAGAGGTGGAGCAGAACAAAAAATTAGAAAATACATGGTAGATAATAACTATGTAGATTGTATTATTCAATTACCTTCAAACCTATTCTTTGGAACTAGCATTGCTACTTGTATTATGGTATTAAAGAAAAATAAGTCGAATAATGATATTCTGTTTATTGATGCAAGTAATGAGTTTGAAAAAGCGAGTAATAACAACAAGTTATCTGAAACAAACATAGAGAAAATATTAAATGTATTTAAAAACAAAGAGGGAATAGAATATTTATCAAAATTAGTATCTGCCAACGAAATAGAAGCAAACGATTATAATTTATCAGTTAGCACTTATATCGAAAAAGAATGCACTAAAGAAGTAATAAACATTAAAGTACTTAATCAAGAAATTAAAGAAATAGTTAAGAAGCAATCTAAACTTAGAATTGAACTTGATGAAATAATTAAATCAATCGAGGCAGAGCATGCTTAATAAGCACGAACGAGAGAAACATGATATAGCAAAAGTATTCAACATAACATGTGAAAATATTGATGATAATAAATTAATCGAGAGACTTAAAAATTTGTATAACGAATGGCACAGTGATGAAACACAAGAGAAACCAGATTTCATTATAGGAAATAATAAAGATATTGGTATTGAGCATTGTGCAGTATCTGATGCACCAGCAGGAAGTGATGTTAAGAAAGATAACATACATAGAATGAATGATAAATGGTCACAAGATATGTTAAAGTATTTAGAAAATATTGATAAGAAGCAATTAATAGATAAATATATGGGAGTTGAAAGTTTCAACAGTTGGGATACATTTGAAAAGGCAATAGATGGTTTGTCAAACGCGGTGAAAGAAATAATAGAAAACGCAAGTAACCCAGTAAATATTAAACACAGGAATATTGCAGCCGGGCTGAACTGGGATAATAAAAATCATATTGAATCATTATTTTCAGTTATAAAGAAACATTGTGAGAAGAGCAAAAATTATGCGAAATTAAGCGAAACATATTTGATTGTTTATGATTATAATTCCTTTCAGTTGTGTGATCCAATTGAACAAATAGTCTTTATAATAGATATTTATATAGCAGGTTGTGCAAAACTTTGTCCTAAGTTTGACAAAATCATTTATTGTAATGTTGAACATAAATGGCTGATGACTAGTAAAGATGAGGAAATAATAATCAAAATGTATTCACAGTAGAATGTAGGTGATAGTATTGAGTAATGTAGATAAATTAATTAAGGAATTATGTCCTAATGGTGTGGAGTTTGCAAAGTTGAGTGATATTTCAACTGTTCTACGTGGGAAAAGACTTACTAAAAGTGAATTATCGGATGAAGGGACATACCCAGTATTCCATGGAGGGATAGAACCTATTGGCTATTATAGTGAGTGCAATAGAAAAGCAGAAACGGTTATGGTTATAAATGTTGGAGCCTCAGCGGGAACAGTAGGATATAGTAATGTAGAATTCTGGTCTTCGGATGGTTGTTTCTGTATTAGTGAATCTGAATCATTTATTCCGAAATTTTTATACTATGCTCTATGTTGCAAAGAACATGAAATACAGTCGAAAGTTCGTAAGGCAGGAATTCCAACTTTGGATAATTCAGTGTTAGAACAAATAATAATTCCATTGCCACCCATCCAAGTTCAAGAAGAAATAGTAAATATATTAGATAGATTTGTTAAGCTAGAGGCGGAGCTAGAGGCGGAGCTAGAGGCGGAGCTAGAGGCAAGGAAGAAACAATACGAATTTTATCGTGGAAAAATGTTTGATGAGGGTTTAGAAGAAGAAGCTAAGTCTATCAAGGCCTTATTGGTTAGAACTAAGGGAACTAAAATTACAGCGGAGCAAATGAAAAAGTTGGATAAAATAAATGCTCCGATAAAAATATTTGCTGGAGGAAAAACGGTAGCTTATTTTGATTATGCTGATATTCCTGAAAAGGATATTCAAACAAAACCTTCTGTTGTTGTAAAATCAAGAGGTGTAATAGAATTTGAGTATTGTGATCAACCATTCAGTCATAAAAGTGAATTTTGGGCATATCACTCGACTAATTTGAATATAAACATAAAATATGTTTACTATTATTTAAGAAATAAAGAATCTTATTTTCAAAATATAGGAAAAGCTATGGGTTCTTTGCCACAAATTTCGTTATCTATAGTTGATGATTATAAAATACCCATACCACCACTTAAAGAACAAGAGCGAATTGTTGCCATTTTAGATAGATTTGATATGCTAATCAACGACATTACAGAAGGTTTGCCAGCTGAAATTAAAATGAGGAAACAACAGTATGAATACTATCGTGATAAGTTACTTTCTTTTGAGGAATTGAAAATATGACAATGCAGGATATAGCTAATGGTATTAGAAATAATGGAAAAAATATATCTTTGTTATACGCATTTAATTCGACTGGAAAAACATCTCTATCTCTAGCGTTAGAAAGATTGATTGGAGATGACAATGTTTTATGTTACAATGCTTTCACAGAGGATATATTTACTTGGGATAACGAAACATTCGATTTTAACATTAATGATAAATTATTTCTTAATCTAATTCAAGAACAAGGAATAGAAAATGAAATAGCTAATAATTTTAAGCTTCTTACTAATTCTAAGATAGAACCAAAATTCGATTTTGTCGAGCAGAAAGTCTCATTTAGACTTGCTACTGGTGATGATAAAGCGGTTGAAAGCATTAAAATATCTAGAAGTGAAGAGAGTATATTTATATGGACTACGTTTTATACGTATTTAGCAACTGCTATAGAAACGTTAATGGACAACGAGGAGGACAGAAGCACTAATATCTTTGATGAGTTAAAATATGTAATAATTGATGATCCAGTATCATCTATAGATGATACTCGAATTATTTCTGTTGCAGTTGCATTGAGTGAGCTAATAAAAAAATATCAAGGAAATAAAGTACGATTTTTATTAACAACTCATCACGCTTTATTTTACAATGTCTTATATAATGAGTTGAATATTAAAAATGGTAAAAAGATTGCGTATCTGCTTAGTAAAAATAACAATGAATTAACATTAGCAGAAAGAAGAACAGATTCGCCATTTTCTTACCATTTATCTGTCTTGTCTGAACTAAAAATAGCAGTAGAAAACGGAGATATAAAAAAGTATCATTTTAATATGTTTAGAAACCTACTAGAAAAAACATCGAATTTTTTTGGTTTTGAAAAATGGAGCGATTGTTTGTCCGAAAATAGTGAATTTATTAGAAAAATTAATTTGTATAGTCATAGTTCACTATCTGATTTAGAATATAAAGAGATATCAGATGAAGATAAACATATATTTCAAGATGAGTTTAATACATTTGTTAGCAAATATGCTTTCAGAGTATGAGGGAGGCTGATGATAATGGCAGAATACAGTGACATTTTAGTTGGTATAAACTTAAAATATCCGATACTAACTGCAAATAACATATTTCATCTAATTAAAGACTTAGATGAAAAAAGACATTATCTATTAAGAGAAGCTATTGAGTTTTATTTAGAAAATCCTAGTGGTGAGTTTGATTTGAATCTTTATACTGAACTAATTTTAGAGTTAACATATGATCCAGTAGAGAAAATGAGAAAACTAGTTGATTTTTTGAGCGTTAATTCTAATTCTGATATAGCTAGGGAATATATTAATGCTAATAAAATGATAGTACAAGCCACTATGGTTATTATTTTAACTATTGCTAAATTTGATAAAGAAACACTGCTTAATTTAAAGAGTGAGTTGGAGAAGCGTGTTAGTCCTAGAGTTACTAAAACTAATATAATTGTTGAAAGTCCTAATGCAACAGTAGTATCAGAATATAAAATAAAAGAACGCGCTAGTGAATCATACCAATCTGAAGCCAAAATGGAAGAAAGGTTTATCAAAGATTTACAAATACAAGGGTACGAGTATTTAACATTCAATAGTGAAACCGAGTTAATAAATAATTTAAGAAAACAATTAGAATTATTAAACAATTATGAGTTTAGTGAAATGGAATGGGATAAATTTTTCAAAACAGTATTATCTAACTCTAATGAAGGAATAGTAGAAAAGGCTAAAAAGATACAAGAAGGTTCTACAGCCCAAGTATTAATTAAAGATGACGGTAGTACTAAAAATATTTACTTAATTGATAAATACCATATCCATAACAATAGAGTGCAAGTTATTAATCAGTATGAAATTACTGGAAACTATAAAAATAGATATGATGTAACAGTACTTGTTAATGGATTTCCTTTAGTTCATGTTGAACTAAAAAGAAGAGGCGTACAAATTAGGCAAGCATTTAATCAAATAGACAGATACCAAAGGGATTCTTTCTGGGCTGATAGTGGCTTGTTTGAGTATATTCAAATCTTTGTTATTTCTAATGGTACAAGTACTAAATATTATTCTAATACCACTAGAGATGCCCATATTAAAGGACAAGTTAAAAAGAAGTCTAATACATTTGAGTTTACCTCTTACTGGAGTGATGCAGAAAATACACCGATACTGGAACTAGAAGATTTTACTAAAACATTTTTTGCTAAACATAGTATCTTAAATGTTATTGCAAAATACTGTGTATTCACTACTGATAATATGTTACTAGTGATGAGACCATATCAGATAGTTGCAACTGAAAGAATAATACAAAGAATTAAAATATCACATAACTATAAAAAGTATGGTTCTGTTGATAGTGGTGGATATGTATGGCATACAACCGGTTCAGGTAAAACTTTAACTAGTTTTAAAACAGCTATACTTGCTCAAAACATTCCGTTTATCAGGAAAGTATTATTTGTAGTAGATAGAAAAGACTTAGATTATCAAACAATGAAAGAATATGATAAGTTTGAAAAAGGTGCTGCTAACTCAAATACAAATACTAAAATATTACAGAAACAATTAGAAGACCCTAATGCTAGAATTATTATTACGACTATCCAGAAGTTGGATCAATTTATCAAGAAGAATGCTAGTCATAATGTTTATGATGAAGAAATTGTAATTATCTTTGATGAGTGTCATCGTTCACAGTTTGGCGATATGCATAAAAACATTATTAATAAATTTAAGAAATATTATATATTTGGCTTTACTGGAACACCAATACTAAAAGATAATCTAACAACTACTAATGCATATAAAACTACCGATGATATATTTGGTGATAGACTACATATTTATACTATTGTTGATGCTATTAATGATAAGAACGTATTACCTTTTAGAGTAGATTTTGTTAAAACAGTTACTGTAAAAGAAGATGTTAAAGATAAAAAGGTAATGGCTATTGATACATCAGGTGCAGTAAACAGTTTAGAGCGTACTACATTAATTGCTAATTATATTATTGATAACTTTGCTATCAAAACCAAAACAAATGAATCTTATGTTTATTCTAGTTTAGATAACGTAAAAGAAATTGCTAAATCACATAAGATAGAAGAAATTACTAGTAAGAAGAATGTTAATGGGTTTAATTCAATCCTTGCTACTAGTAGTATTGATTCTGCAAAAGTTTATTATGAAGCTTTTAAGAAAATACATCATAACTTAAAGATTGCTATTATTTATAGTTATGGCATGAATGAAGAAGCAGATGGGCTAATTGATGAGAACAATGAAAACATTGATGCATTAGATACCTCATCAAGAGATTTCTTAGAAAAAGCTATTAAAGACTATAATGCAATGTTTGGAACTTCTTATGATACCTCAAGTGATAAATTCCAAAACTACTATAAAGATGTATCACTTAGAATGAAGAACAAAGAAATAGATATATTAATAGTTGCTAACATGTTCTTAACGGGATTTGATGCTAAAACACTAAATACTTTATGGGTGGATAAAAACTTAAAATATCATGGTTTGATCCAAGCCTTCTCAAGAACTAATAGAATACTAAACAGCGTAAAAACTTATGGTAATGTAGTTTGTTTCAGAGATTTAGAGAAAGAACTAAATGATGCCTTGAGATTATTTGGTGATAAGAATGCTAGTGGTATAGTGCTCTTAAAAACATATGAAGAATATTATGAAGGCTATGAAGAGTTTGAAGGTTATCGTTCGTTAGTAGCAAGATTAAAGTCTGAATATCCAATAGGAGTTGCTATAGTAGGAGAAACAGTAAAGAAAGCTTTTATTAAGATATATAATGCTATCCTTAAAGTTAGAAATATACTATCATCGTTTGAACAATTTAAAGGTGATGAATTACTTACCCCTAGAGAGCTGCAAGAATATCATGGAATGTATGTCGATATTAAAGATGAATTCAGTGCTGCTGATAAAAGCAATAAGGAAAGTATCTTAGAAGATGTAGTCTTTGAGATGGAACTTATCAAGCAAATAGAAGTTAATATAGATTACATTCTTAATCTAATTGCTAATTATAAAGATACTGGAGATAAAGAAATATTAGTTACAATTGGTAAAGCAATTAATTCAAGTATTGAACTTAGAAATAAGAAAGACCTAATTGATGCATTTATCAATTCACTTAATTCTTCGTCAGATGTTTATGATTCATTTGTAACATTTATGAATAGCAAAAGAAAAGAAGAATTAGATGTACTTATTAATGAAGAAGAGCTTAACCAAGAAGCTACATACGAGTTAATAGAGCGCTCGTTTAGTAATGGTCAAGTTGAAACTAATGGAACTGAAATAGCAAGGGTATTACCTGCTATGTCACGTTTCTCAAAAGATAATGATAGAGTTATTAAGAAGAACAGAGTTATAGATAAACTACTTAATTTCTTTAGTAGATTCTCTAGCATTACTAATGATAAATTATAAAAAAACTTATGCAGTTCATGCGTAAGTTTTTTCTTTATTGAAAGAGAATAACATATATGAATAGTAGCAAAGTAGATTAATGTAATAAGCATTTAATTAATAACATAGGTTCATATTTATAAGATAGACAAGCTACAATTTAATTATAAAAGTCCAAACTTTTATTTTTGCAACTTTTTACCGCTTTTAGATGTTATTTTTATGTTACAATAACTTTAAAGAGGAGTTTGAAGTGTAGTGCCAGAATATGTATTAGGATTAGATGTTGGAATAACATCAGTTGGATGGGGAATTATTGATTTAGAAAATTCTCAAGTAATAGCAGCTGGATCAAGATTATTTTCTGAAGGAACAGCAAAAAATAATGAAGATAGAAGAGGAAAGCGCTCATCAAGAAGATTATTACGGAGAAGAAATTATCGATTAAAAAGAATGACTAATTTATTAGTTAGAAATAACATTATAAATCAAGACTTTAAACCTTTAGAAAATCCGTATGAAATTAGAAAAAAAGGTCTAAATACCAAATTAACTAATGAGGAATTAGCAACAGCAATTTTACATATCGCAAAGAGACGTGGAATATCAGGTGATTGGATTGATGAAATTAATCCAGAAAAAGTTAAAGAAAATCAAACAACAAAAGCAATATTAAACGAGAAGCGAGAATTCTTAGCTAACAACTATGTTTGTGAATATCAACTAGCAAAGTTTAACGAAGGAATTCGCGGCAAAGAAAACTTTTTTGAAACCAAAGATTATATTAAAGAAATAGAAGCAATATTAAAAAATCAAAAATTAAAACCTGAATTAGAAAAAGAAATAAAAGAAATTATTCAATCTAAAAGAGATTATGATACAGGTCCAGGAGATGAACATTCACCTACTAAATATGGTCGTTGGTATTATAATGAATACGGACAGATTGTTGAAACACCAATGATTGAAAAGATGCGTGGTAAATGTTCTGTTTATTCAGAAGAATTAAGAGCTCCTAAAATGTCATATCATGCAGATGTATTTAATATTTTAAATGATTTAAATAACATAGAAATCTTTGGAGAGAAAATAACAACTGAAGAAAAAGAGATAATTATTGATATAATTGACCATAACGGTAAGTTCACTATAGCAGACCTAAAGAAAATGTATAAACTTAAGGATTATGAAGGAATCTCTGGAGCAAGAATAGATAAAAATAAAAATCCTCTTTTAACTGAATTTAAAGGATTAAAAAATATCATGAAATTAGTCAATGATAATGACTTATCAGAGATAATATACCAAGATAAAAAATTGTTTGATAATATTATAGAAACACTTACAAATCAAAAAAGTAAGGACAATCGTGAGAAAGAATTATTAGAAAAGCATCGAAATGTTTTAACTGATAAAGACATTGAATATTTATCACAAGCATCTGGTATAACGAGCTATCATTCTCTTTCTACAAGAATTATCAAGGAATTAACTTGCGATTTAATAGAAACGAATGATAACCAAATGCAATTACTGCAAGCAAAAGGATTATTTAAAAATAAAAATGATCTAAAAGGAAAGAAACAGATTCCTGTGAATAATGAGCTGATTTTATCACCAGTTGCAAAGCGTGCTCAAGCCGAAGCTTTAAAAATCGTTAATGCGGTTAGAAGTAAATATGGTGAATTAGACACTATTGTTGTTGAAATGGCTCGCGATAAGAACAGTGATGAAAAAAAGAAACGAGAAACTAATCTTCAAAAAAGAAATGAAAATACAAATAAACAAGTATTAGAAGAATTAAAGAAAGCTAATCCTAATATGACCGAAAAAGATATTAGTGCACATCTTGCACTAAAAGCTCGTCTTTATATGGAGCAAGATGGGAAGTGTTTATATACAGGAAAAACAATAGACCTAAATGTTTTAATAGCTGATAAATATGCGTATGAAGTAGATCATATTATTCCTGAGTCAATTTCTTTTGATAATTCATATACAAATAAAGTATTAGTATTAAAACGTGCTAATCAAGAAAAAGGCCAAAGAACGCCTTATAAATATTTTAAAAATAAAGTAGCTAACGGATGGAATTATGAAGATTTTAAAAACTTTGTTAACAGTTCCAAAAGTATTCCTCGTAATAAAAAACAAAATCTTCTTTTTGAAAAAGATATAGATAATTACGAAGTAAGAAGAGGTTTCATTAATAGTAACTTAGTTGATACAAGGTATGCTAGTAGAGGCCTTTTAAACACTTTAATGGACTATTTCAAAGATAATGAATTAGACACAAAGGTTCATACTATTAAAGGAACTTTAACTAATAACTTTAGGAAAAAAGCTCAAATAGATAAAGACCGAGACGAAGATTTTAAACACCATGCGGTTGATGCGCTAATTGTAGCAGGCATCAAAAAAATGAATTATTTCGATAATCTATTAGGTTTAACATTAATAAAAGAAGATGATAAACTACACATTATGAATAAAGAAACAGGAGAGGTTATTACCTCGAAAAATGAAAAAGAGTATTATGACCATAAATTTCTTGAATTTATTCAAACCTTGAGAGATATTAAAGTAAACTATTCTCATAAAGTAGATCGTAAGTATAATCGTGCTATAACTACTAAAGAAACAATCTATAGTACAAGAGTTGTAGATGATAAAGAGTATAAGATATCTAAATTTGGTGATATTTATGGAGATGAAGGAAAAAAACTGGCAGAGTCATTTAGAAAACACAAAGCTCATGAGCAACTATTAATGTATGAACATGATCGAGTAACTTTTGACTTACTTAAAGCAGTAGTTGAGCAATATAAAAATGATGATAACCCTTTCTTAAGATATTATCAAGATAATAATGATTACATAAGAAAGCATGGTAAAAAAACAGGGCCAATAATAAAATCTGTTAAGTATAAAGATGGTGTTATTGCAACTGGTGTTTTGGATTTATCTCATAAGTACGAAGAGAAGCCTAAAAATAATAAACGTGCAATATTAACTTCAATGAATCCATTTCGAATAGATATTTATTTAGAAGATGATAAATATAAGTTTTTGAGAATTTGTCATCATAATATTAGCTATAAACATGGAAAACCTTTTATTAATCCAAGTTTTTATAAAGAAGAAAAAATAAACAGAAAAATTAGTGATAAAGCAGAGTTTAAGTTTTCTTTAAATAAGGGAGATTTATTTTATTATTATAAATCCAAAGATGATAATAGGATTGTTAGGTATAATGGGTTGTCATATGAAGCTAGCAAGATTGAATACAAAGATGTTAATACAACTGATCCTAAGCAAACTTATTTGGCTATAGGAACTTTTAAACAAATGTATAAATATAACGCTGATGTTCTTGGAAATTTATATAAAGTTGATAAAGAGTCTTGTAAACTAGAGCTTGATTTGTTATAATTTAAATGTACTCGACGGAGTACTTGTATAGCAAAGATTCATTAGAATCTACCAAAATAAGGCGTACCTTTATGGTACTGCCGTAATCGGAGAACTCTTAAGAGTTCTTCTTTTTTGTTTTATGTGGAGAATAATTTATATAGAAAAAAGTGATTATCTAAGTTTATATTTAGATAATCTTAAAGTCAGAAATGGTTTAGATGAAACAACAATACCATTATCTGATATTAATTCAATAGTAATTGATAATTATGCAACAACAATTACAACTAGTTTAATTACAAAATGTATGGAATATAAAGTAAATATTATTTGTTGTGATACATACCATTTACCTGCAGGAATTATTATTCCTTATTCAGGCAATTATCAATCATCATCTCAGCTCTTTAAACAGGTAAAGTGGGAAGATGAGATTTTAAAGTTTGTTTGGCAGCAAATTACAAAAGCTAAAATCACTAATCAAGCAAGAACTTTGATGCTTACTGATAAGCATCAAGAAGTAATAAATCATCTATTAAAATTTATTGATGAAGTAGAGCTAGGAGATAAAACTAATCGTGAAGGATTAAGTGCAAAAATGTATTTTAGAGAACTTTTTGGCGATCATTTCACTAGACATGAAGATGACACGATTAATGCTTCTTTAAACTATGGTTATAGCATTTTAAGATCAATGATTGCAAGAGCATTAGTTGCAAGAGGATTAAATCCTCACTTAGGAATCTTTCATCGTGGACCGGGTAATGATTTTAACTTAGCAGATGATTTCATTGAAGTTTTTAGACCTATCATAGATTTGTGGGTTCACGATAATATTAATTTAAATGATATATTTGACCGAGAAAAAAGACTATCTTTAATTAATTTAATGACTAAAAAGATAAGTTATAATGATAAAAAAGTGACAATAATAAACGCTATTAATATTCTAATTGATAATTTTCTTAGTTTTATAGAAACTGGTGAAGTAGATAAACTAATTTTTCCCGATGTGAAAACTTATGATAGTATATGATATTTAATTTTATGAGAACTATCTTATTTTTTGATTTACCAGTTGTTACAGAACAAGAAAAAAGAATATATAGCAAATTTAGAAAATATCTAATAAAAAATGGTTATATGATGCTTCAATATTCAGTATACTCAAAGATTTTTAATAATCGAGATGCAGCAGTTAAACATATTTCTAAACTAAAACATAACGTTCCAGAAAAAGGCTCAATTAGAATTATGTTAGTAACTGAAAAACAATATACTAAAATGGAAATATTAATTGGAGGCAGAAGTAAACTTGAAGAACAAATAACTCCAGATCCTCTATTAATTTTATAGGAGGAAGATATGGAAAAAATCCAAATAATTAATAAAGATATAGATATAACACTATTAATGGAACGAATAAAGATATTTTATGGAAATAATTATTCTAAAAAATATTCAATTGTGAGATATATTGAACAACATATTGAAAAAGCTAATAATACTGAGTATAACCAAGAGAAGGGCATAGCCACCAAATTAAAGTTAAATGACCGAGAATTAGATAGCAGAGAAGTCAATTTTATCAACGTAAATGGATATTTCAATTTTGATAATGATATAAAATTAGGAACAAAATCTTTAAGTCTTAAATATATAGAAAATGAATTAAAAGATATAGAATATGATGATGATTTTAATACAGTATCACAATTATTAGTATCTTTAGGTGAAAGAATATCAGAACAACACAATATTATTTTTGATAACCTACAATTATCATTAAAGATAGATGAATTAACATTAAAGCAACTTACAAAGCTATTATATGTTGAAATAAAGAAAGATAATTATATTACGAATCAGTATAACTTGACTTATAATCATATAATTAAATTACAAATTTTACTAATCAAGAACTTAGCAGAAAATGATTTAACTAAAAAATACTTTGTTTGTTTTGATACTCATATAGATGAAGAGCTATTAGAATTTATCTATCAAAACTTTACTAGCAATAATATTTATTGCTTTGTACTACCTAATGTAACAATAAATTCTGAAAAACAAAAAGATTTATTGTTTATAAATAGTAAAATAATCGATTTAGCTGATGATATTAAAATATATAATGAGATTTTAATGAGTTTACCGTTCCATATTGAAAGAACTGATTTTGCATTATTAATAGATGATTATTTAAAGAATAAATCATCAAACCAAACTATTGAATTAGAGAAACTCCTATAAATATTATATAAATAATTCAAATTATTAAAAATATGTTATAATTAATTTGAGGTTTTGGTACTCTAATAATTTTTGCTATACAATAACCAATATCGTACAGTTTAGAAGATGCTCAAAGTTTTGGTACTCTAATAATTTTTGCTATACAATAACTAACGGGTTCTTCTGCTCTTGCCTCATATAGTTTTGGTACTCTAATAATTTTTGCTATACAATAACACAAAAAAGAGGATAATGTAGAGTTGGTATGTTTTGGTACTCTAATAATTTTTGCTATACAATAACGATTATTAATAGTTGCTGAAAGTAAAAAAGGTTTTGGTACTCTAATAATTTTTGCTATACAATAACAATTTAACTCCTATAGGCATAGCCTCACCTGTTTTGGTACTCTAATAATTTTTGCTATACAATAACCAATAAGTTTTAATTCAGGATATGGGGCAGGTTTTGGTACTCTAATAATTTTTGCTATACAATAACTGGTATTGGAATATGCTACTTCGTTTTCAGGTTTTGGTACTCTAATAATTTTTGCTATACAATAACATTGGGCATTTGCTAATTGGGATGATGCTGGTTTTGGTACTCTAATAATTTTTGCTATACAATAACCAAACCTTTTCTAGAGAGCCTTCTATAAGTGTTTTGGTACTCTAATAATTTTTGCTATACAATAACTTGCCGAAGTTTTAGA
>Ga0123355_10001270_pt1 | contig 35231 bp, 29 predicted proteins | sample TergutEmb28metaG_3_FD_89872 | JGI IMG/M metagenome (GOLD analysis project Ga0123355, IMG submission 89872) | Embiratermes neotenicus P1 segment gut microbial communities from Petit-Saut dam, French Guiana - Emb289 P1 | ecosystem: Host-associated > Arthropoda: Insects > Digestive system > Gut ...
GGTATTAAACATGGCATTGATTGTGGAACTCTTACCAGAACCAGTTGCGCCAGTTATCATGATATTTACTTTCGTGCCTTTTAGTTTAAGCACATTTGTAAGTAGCTTTTGTTTTTCAGTATCGGGAATATCAGCGTTAAGTATATCTTTTTCCATTTCGTCATAGATGTTGGAGTCATCTTGATTCGTTTCCCTTTGGTTGGTAGCCGATTCATACCCATTGGCTGTTCCGTCAAGTTTTGAATCATGCCTGTTTTGATTTTTTCCCCCTGAATTTACGATAGACTTAATCGCATCAATAGTTTCATTGGGGGAAGGGAAAGGGTTAGGAACTGTAGGTGGTGGATTGGTACTAATATCTTTAAAGATACTTGATATAGATTTATTGCCAAACATTATGAATATCCCCTTTGCAATTTTTTATATTCCGCTGACTTCCTCTTTTTTCTTTGTTTTCCTCAACCAACCGTCTATAGTTTGCAGTGAACAACCACACTCAACGGCTAATTTTTCTCGTTCACGCTTAGTTGTACATTGGGACGCAAGTTTTACTATATATTCCTCTGTATAGAAATATTTAACACATAGTATGGACTTGAAGTGAGCGTGTACGATTAAGGCAACCTCTAAGCCTAAAATTTCGACTAATTCAACGTAATTTTCCCTAACCACACTCTTTATATCTTGAGTGCAGCCATCAACCAGTGACAATAACCCTTGCACCTGATGGTATCTGGGGATTCTATCCCTATCTATCAAAAGAGTAATTATTTCCGACATTTGTTTTTGCGCCTCCTTTCGTTACAAGTATTTTACAAGATTGAGAAATATAATAGCAAATATAAAACTAAGTGCAAAATAGATTATAAAATCAACAGTAAAACAAAGCATAAAACTAAATTCGTTTCCAAAAGAAATAAGCCCTACTCCTGATGTTGGGGGAATAGGGCTATGCTTGAAACAAAATAATCGCACCCTTTGTTACAAGTACGATTGTTTATGCGTTGTTTTCTTCGTTGCCGTGGGATTCCCCTTCATTTCCTTCTGGAGGTTGCTCGTCTGGCGGGGCTTGTTGAGTGTCCCCATCCCCGTCTTGTTTCTTGATTTTCTTGTTATTTTTGCGGGTTTGCTCCTTGGACTTGTCTGGGGCTTCCTCTGGTGGTGGGTTCAACTCTGGGAAGTCAAACTTTTCAAGAATCCATCTGCGTCTTACACTGGGGCAAAGTGGGTGCAGGTTCTTTGACCGCCCATCGGAAGTTGTTAAAACCTTTTCTTCAAAAGGTTTTAGAATTTTGAGAATTTCCATGATTCTCGCATTTACCTTACGGTTATTTGTTCCAATTGTACCCCCACGCAACAATCACAATGTCTGCTTCTTGTACTGATTGTTGAATTTGTTGAAGGTTGGCTTCTGATGTGATTTCGCCTATTTCCTTAGCTTGCGGGTTTATTTTAGGGCAAATGTTAAGCAAATCGTATGCACTAAAACCCAAAGCATGAACATTATTCATTACCAAACAAGATGTAAGGTCGATAGATAGAATATTGTCACTTGCAGGGTGAATCATTATCACGCTTGCTCGTTTACCTTCGTTCCATATACGTCTTAGTATCGCTCTGTATTGTTGGCATTAAATGAGGCGGTTATTTGTTGAGTGTTCTCCACAGTAATAATGTGGTCTTGAGTCTTGTTTGCCATTTAGAATCAATCCTTTCTGGGAATGGTTATACTTAATTGAGAGTCTGAATTTCCTGTATGATGTTGTTGGGAGTATCATCTTTGTGCATTATAATACTTACCCCGTAATCACTGGAAATTTGAAATAAGGCGTAAATGTATTCTTCGCCTTGACTTGTTTGTATTGATGTTGCAAACTCAACAGTGGCTTCTACATCAATGTGAAACTGTTCCAATTGTTCGGTGTATTCTTCACCTTTAGGAACATAGATTACACAACCACCATAGTCATTGGTTGCTCTGTCACTGCCGTGATGCTCGTCCAGAACCTTTAGAGTTTCTGCAATTTTTATCTGTAGTTCTGGTGGTGTGTCTAGGGGTAGTAGGTTTATATCCCTTTCATAGTACAGTAACATTTAATCAATCCTTTCTTTGTTATTCATATATGAAAAGTGGGATTGCCCACATTTCGGCTTATTCACGTTCTAACCAGCCAAAGGAGGTAAAACCACCACGGGAATTTAGGTTGATATCTCGTCCGTAGGCTTCGTAGTCGAAATATTCTGTGAATTTCTTTATATCAATGCCTGCAACTTCGTGGATGTAGTAGTGTCCTAAGTCAAAATTGGTTGAAATATCGTACTGCAGGAAATACTCGTCTTTTTTTCCAATATTGGTAAAATATTGGATGTATCGGAATTTTCCAACTCAATGATGGCTTTTAGCAATTTTTTTTCGTAATTATTAAGGCTGTTAATACTCTGAGCAATTTTGTTCAGTTCAGTAAAACTTTCGTACTCACCAATGCGAATATTAAATTCATTTTCGTAATCAGTGATGAAATATTCCTCGTACTCTGCTCCAATGCCAATCCTATCAAGCAAGGCTTGAAGCTGTGAATCCGTACATGGTAGCTTTAACCATTCGCCCACAAGTTGACCTTCGTTGTACTTTCCAAGGTTTGTTACATAGATACGAATTGAGATTCCTCCTAATTTTATTTATTATAGAAATAGTGATAGCCGTTCGGGTTCATTTCCGAACGGCTATTGTATAGGCTGCCTTTATGGTTTATAATGCTTAGTAATTCACCATGATTATAATATACATTTGACTGGGTTTATCTTTCGGAAAATGCGTGACAATTTGTTGAGTTATTTTCCAGACCATTAGTGTGTTATGGAATGTTTGGAAGGAGTGACCAATTATTCAATCGGTATTATTGAAGGTAGACGAAAGCATCAATTTAGTTGAATTTATCAACAAAATACAATCTATCTACGGGTACAAGAAAGTAGAATCTTTAAGTCATGAAATACCAGTAAAACCCTTTGGAAGTCTACCAGATATTTTTTTGAATCCTATAACTGCAAATAGTTTTCACATGTACAGTCGGGAGGAACTGAATGAGCGATAATATTTTTATTGATACTAATATTATCGTTTATGCAAGAGTGCAACTAGATTTGGTAAAGCATGAGCAAGCAAAGTCACTTCTTGTAACACATGCAAAAGACAATATATTCATCAAGTACACAAGTATTGAGTGAATCGCATAACGCTATGCGTAAAAATGGTATTGCTGAAGTAGATATTCGCAAAACTATTGAAGGTTGTATTAGCAAAATGAATGTAATTCCAGTTGATATTGACACTATAAGGCAATGTTTCAAGCTAAAAGACTGCTATGGATTTTCGTATTGGGATAGTTTGATTTTGTCGGCAGCTTTACTTGGAAACTGCTCTAAAATCTATTCAGAAGATATGAAACATGGTCAAGTCATAGATGGTAGAATGAAGATAGTCAATCCGTTTTCTATTTGATTCGTTTTCTGTTTTGTGGATGTCTCTAGCGGTACTTCATCTCCAGACTGGGCTTTCTCGACTTAATTGTTGAGAAAGCCGCAGTTTTGTTCGTATTTCCACACTTAAAAAAAGGAGCATTTTATATCTATGTCAAACTATACAAGTGCAGACAGGCTTTATGAAATTCTAAACAGGTTGTTGGGAGCTGGACCAAGTGGTGATGCTCATGCTGTTTTTAGGTCTGTTTTTGATCTTCCTGATTCCGAATCAAGAGAAGTTATTTATAAATATCTTATGAAAACGATTGACCTATCATCTACTCTAAAAAAAACAAGTAAGACGCTTGGAGGAAGGATAGCTGGGAGGTTTGAACCTCACATAGAGAAAATACAGGAGGCGTTATTAAGTATTAAATTAGAAAACACTAATTCTAGTCTAAATTTATTTTGGCATAAATTATCCGACAGGGCTGCTATGGAGGTCTTGAGTATATTTGCTGGCTACATAGCGGATAATAATATTGAAAAAGACATCAAACAAGAAGAGTTAGAAGCAATCCAGCAAGAAATTGATAATTTGATTCAGACTATAGAAAATTCAGCGATTGATGCAAGTTTGAGGACGAGCCTCATTGCGAATCTAAAAAGTATGGAAAAATCCATACAAGAGTATGGATTTTTTGGAATTCTGCCAGTAAGTGATATTATACAGAAAACTACAGGTCAAGTAGTTTTAGAATCACTACAAACTGAACAAACAGAGGAAAGCAAGGGCATAATCCAAAGCGTTTTAGAATTAATGCGTAACTTTAATACTATTGTTTCATACGGAGCAAATTCACAAGTATTACTTACAGGTATTGCTACGGTTATACCAATGCTAAGTGATAAAGTGCAGTTGTAGTATAGTCATAAGGTCAACCTTGAGGAAAGTGTCATGTATTATAATTTCATAGACTTATAATATGGCTTTGTTTAATATAAGTCAGGATACTTCCAAAATGAGGGGTTGAAATAAAATACAGGTTATATTTAGATCATACCACAAAAGGCTTAGGTTGAATTGATAGTAAATATTAGCAACATTGATGCCGATGTATAAACTGATGTTGTCAAATTTAGTTTCAGTGAATTTTGCCACAGGTTCAAGATTATAGTTCGTCAAGGGCTTAGGGTGGAGATTTTTTTCGAGTGGTGTTCTCGAAAAAATACTACCCGCCTTGATGATGTTTCCATTTATAAAATGGAAAAGGATGTTTGATGCATAGTTGTGGCAAACGCCTTAATTGTCCTATACATTTTACAACATTATCAAAAAGTTTTTCGTAATAATCACCCCGTTTAATCATCGGTGGAATACCACCAATGACAGAGCAAATACGACGATAATTCCAATAGTCTATGTAGTAATAATGGATTGCTTTTATGAGTTCTTCGCACGTCATCTTTTTGGTATTGTAGCAGGTTAAAACTTCAACCTTACCACGCCCCACATACTTTCACATTTGGCGTTGTCGTACATCGAGCAGCGGCAGAGTTCATACTTTGCTGTATCTCATATTTTGATATCTCTTTGCGAAAATCCTCACTGGTGTATTGGCTTGTTCTGTCTGAATGGGCTATTGCTCTATTTAAATCATGAGTGTATGTCGCATTTTTGAATGTTTAAATCTCTAACTCTGCCTTCATGTGACTAGCTGCTGATATGCCCAAAGATGCATTATCAAAGCAATCAAATATAGCGCTTTGCCATCGATGGCTTGATATTCTGTGATATCTGTTACAACTTTAGTGTTTGGCTTATCGGATTTAAAGTTCCAATTTATAAGATTATCTGATTTTTCTGCTTTAATAATCCATTTTTATGCATCACTTTTTTTACTGTGAATAGTATGGGCAGTTGTAATCTAGGAGAAGTTTCTCGAACATTCTCCGTTTATCATGGGTTCTGTTAAAAATATCATCCGCCAATATTTTCTTGATATTCGCTAGAAGGGTGGCGTATTTATAAGGTTTTGCCTGTGATTTTAGATACTTCGCATATCCTTGCATACTCACGTTTAATACTCTGCAATATGCTGAAACTTTGCCTTTGCAGGAGTTTTTTGTGTATATGCAAATTTTAGGCTTTTGCCTATCTCTTCTGGCGTGTGGCAAAAAAGCGGCTGCATCTTCAAGTATTCTATTTTCTTTCAGTATTTGTGTGTTTTCGCCTTGCAATATCTTATTTTCTCGCTCAAGTTTCTTAGAACCTGTTTAAAATCTCTTGCAAATTGCCTAAATTTGTCCTATTATAGAACAAAAAGGCAGGTGCAGACTTGATGAGAAAGTCATACCCAAGTGATATAACCCACAAACAGTATGATACAATGTTGCCAAACAAGAACGGAGGTTTATTATCTCATGCAAATTGAAGGGTCTGATGTGCTGTACACAGCTCATGACAAGACAGAAATACATTGTGATGTGTTAAAATTGTCTGTGCAAAAAAAAGCAGATAGATCAAATATAGTGAAATTGGTTGCCCCAAAAGGGGCACAAATGTTGTTTAATTTTATATCTGTTGGACCACGAATGGTTATGCGAAGTGCTTTAAAATTACTACGTGCCAACATTATTACACGTCTAATTTCTGTGTTGGTATTGTTGAGTATTGACACTGTAAGCCTACTTAGAAAACGTATATCATGGAAGCAATTTTTAATTAATGTTGCGCTTGCCGCCACTCTGCTTATAGGCGGAACTTGGGGATGGAACTTAGGGGGTAGTGCCGCTGGTGTGATAGGCGGGATTCTGCTTGAAAATATGGTGCTTGGACTATTAATTAGTATGGTTGGTGCGGGTCTTGTAAGTGGTGTAATGGGGAGTTTTGTTGAAAGGTTTATTGGGCGTTTTATAAGTACTGATACCCAAGATATGCTTAAAATATGTAATGAGGTTTTTGTAGAATTAGCAGAAAAAAATCAACTTAGTGAAACAGAGATTGAAACTATAAAAGAATCAATAGAAATAACAAAGCCCGTCCTCCAAAATATGTTTATTCAGGAGGATCGGGCAGAGTTCGCAAAAAGTCTTATAGAACCATGTGTTAAATCCGTCACTTGTAATCGCTGTGACATTTATGAGGATATTACACCTATAGGCTTTTCTTCATTGTAATTATGGCTTGTTCTAGTGCTTCATTAACGCGGGAGATATCCTTTCCTCCTGCTTGGGCATGATTGGGGCGACCACCACCTCCACCGCCACATAAAGTCGCGGCTTCTTTTACGATATTACCTGCGTGTATACCCTTTCTAACAGCATCATCAGTTGCAGAGGCTAAAAACATGGCAGCACCAGCTTCGTTAATTCCACATAAAAGCATACAACCTGATTTTATTTTAGTTTTAAGTTTATCTGCAAGTTGACGAAGTGCTTCTACATCGTAGTTTTCAAGTTTTGCAGTAAGCAGAGCAAAGCCATTAAACTCTATGGCACTTTTAAGAATATCCGCTATCGCTTGTGATTGTTGTCCTTTGGATGCCTCACCTTGTATATGTGAAAGCTCCTTTTTAAGTTGCTTGTTCTCTTCTAATATGGTTTTTATTCGTTCTGAAAGAGTGACAGGCTTAACCTTACATATTTCTGCAATTTCGTTTAATATTTTTAAGTTTTCTTTGTAGAATTGCATAGCAGTTTCATTTGTGACAGCTTCAATTCTACGAACGCCAGAAGAAATGCCTGTTTCGGATAAAATTTTAAAGGTTTTTATTTCTCCAGTAAAATTAACATGTGTGCCACCGCAAAGTTCCACACTTTTACTACCTTGTGCATCTCCTTGAGGTTCAATTGATATCATTCGCACAATATCGCCATATTTTTCGCCGAACAATGCTAATGCGCCTTTTTTCCGTGCCTCCTCTGGAGTTGTTGAGGTGACTATTACAGGGCGATTATCATTTATCGCAAGATTGACAAGTAGCTCCACTTGTTCGCGTTCTTCTGGGGTTAAAGCAGTAGGATGTGTAAAGTCAAAACGTAACTTGTCTTGAGTAACATCTGACCCCGCTTGCTCTACATGGCTTCCTAATACCTCACGCAATGTTGCCTGCAATAAATGTGTTGCAGTGTGATTAGAGGCAATAAGAGAACGAACATCGCTAACCGTAGCAAGGACTTTTTTGCCCACACAAATATTCTTTACTTCAGATAACTCGTGGTGCTGGATATCTGACAATAAGTGGACTGTATTATTTCCTGCTACTTTAAAAGTATCAGTTACATTTGCATGAAAATTTAAGGCATTAATATATCCAATATCACCCTGTTGCCCCCCTGATGCGGCATAAAAAGGCGTTTTATTGAGCACTAAAGCTACAGACTGCTTTATTTCCTGCCCTAATTTAATTTCTTCTACCAGCTCATCACCCGAAATTATAGCAAGAATTTCTGCTTCACAGTGTAGCGTTTCATATCCAACAAATTCTGTTGGAAGATTTGCAGGTAATTTATGGTATACAGTTTCATCTGCACCCATATAAGTGGATGTCCCGCGGGCTTCACGCGCGCGCTTTTTCTGGTTTTGCATTTCATTTAGAAAACCGTCTTCATCCCATGTGAATCCTTGCTCTTCCAAAATTTCGCGGGTTAATTCAGACGGGAATCCATAGGTGTCATATAATTTAAATGTTGCTTCACCACTTAGAGTTTTATTCCCACTATTTTTTAATTCGGTTATATATTCATTAAGCAACTTCATCCCTGTTTCCAAAGTTTCCATAAAACGGAGTTCTTCACGAGCGAGGGTGTTTATAATATGCTCCTGCTTTTCTAATAAATTAGAATATGCCTCTGAATAAGCATCTATTGAGGCTTGTGCAAGAACAGTAACTATACTCTGATTAGCAACGGGACTCTGTTCCAAACCCCGCCGTTCCGCTGGGGAAACCCTAGCCACACTTCCTCCAGAAAGTGGCATATCCATTTCATTTTTTTGCAGGGAAAGCCCATGTCTAATTGCACGACGCAATAAACGACGTAATGCATATCCACGCCCTTCATTGGAAGGTAAAACACCATCCGCCGCCATAAAAACTACACTTCTCACATGGTCTGTAATGATGTTGGCAGAAATAAGTTGAGTGTTTGAAATTTTTTCCTCTGGTATACCAGATAATTCTATTACTTTGTTTCGTATGCTTTTTATATTGTCAATATCAAAAATTGTTGGTGCATCCTGCAAAACAATTGCCAAACGCTCCAGTCCCATGCCTGTATCAATATTTGTAGTTTTAAGTGGTGTAAGACTACCATCTTCATTTTTTTCAAATTGGGTAAATACTAGGTTCCATATTTCCATAAATCTATCACAATCGCAACCCACAGTACAATTGGGACTACCACAACCGTATTTTTCCCCACGGTCATAATGGATTTCTGAACATGGTCCACAAGGTCCAACGCCATGTTCCCAAAAATTCTCATCTTTGCCCAATTTAAAAATACGTTCCTCTGGAATGCCAATTGTATCACGCCATATAAAAAATGCTTCATCATCTTCTTCATACACGGAAATACTCAATTTTTCTGCTGGAATACCAATTTCTACAGTTAAAAAAGCCCATGCCCAAGGAATTACTTCCTTTTTAAAATAGTCTCCAAAAGAGAAATTGCCCAACATTTCAAAAAAAGAACCATGACGGGCATCTTTACCCACATCATCAATATCAGTAGTGCGGATACATTTTTGACATGTTGCTACTCTTTTAGAGGGTGGTTGCTCCTGCCCTGTAAAAAACGCTTTCATTGGTGCCATTCCAGAATTAATCAATAATAAACTATTATCATTCTTTGGTACGAGTGGAAAACTAGGCAAAATTGTATGCCCTTGTTTAACAAAAAAATCCAAGAATTTTTTTCGGATTTGATTGACAGTTAAAAATTGCAAAAAACCATCTCCTTTTTTACTACAACGTTAAATGTGCATTAGTTATTTTACATGATTATATCATGAATGAGTGGGATTGTTGAATGCGCTTTGCATAATATTTCTTCCAAACCAATATTATCATGTGTTACTCAGGCATTGTGGACTTTGAACAGCATCTTGTATCTTGGTGTTATCATGCAACTTTGACCGCTCTTGAACTATTGAAATTTTATTCATGCGTTTGTCATGTCACATCTATAAATTCACTATTGCAAGTGTATGATAAAGTGGTAGAATGTAGATAGCTAATATGTAAGGATATACTCTTTTGTATATTCCTAATTATAATATAAGGAGAATTTTAATGAAAAAAGTCGTAACATTTGGCGAAATTATGCTCCGCCTAGCACCTCATGGATATGAACGCTTTGTTCAAGCAAGCTCTTTTGGAGCAACATATGGAGGAGGAGAAGCCAATGTTGCCATATCCTTGGCAAACTACGGCCTAGATGCAGCATTTGTAACAAAATTGCCCAAGCATGAAATTGGACAAGCCGCTGTAAACTCTTTACGCCGTTTTGGTGTTGATACCAATAAAATTGTTCGTGGTGGCGACCGTGTTGGTATTTACTTCTTGGAAAAAGGTTCTAATCAACGCGCTTCAAAAGTGGTATATGATAGAGCAAATTCTGCAATTTCCACAGCAAAACCAGAAGATTTTGACTGGAATGCTATTTTTGATGGTGTAGACTGGTTTCATTTTACAGGGATTACACCCGCACTTGGGAAAACTGTAGCAGACATTTGTTTAGACGCTTTAAAAGTAGCAAAAGAAAAAGGTATTACAGTAAGTTGTGACTTAAACTATCGCAAAAATCTTTGGACAAAAGCAGAAGCGCAAGAAACTATGACTAAACTAATGCCATATGTAAACGTTATCGTTGCTAATGAGGAAGATTCTGCCGATGTATTTGGTATTACCTCAGAAGGTACAGATGTTACCAGCGGGCATTTAAACCATGATGGTTACAAATCAGTAGCAAAACAACTTGCGGACAAATTCGATATTGATATTGTAACAATCACTCTTAGGGAAAGCCTCTCTGCAAATCATAATGACTGGTCTGCAATGCTTTATGATAAAAAATCAGGTGACGCATTATTCTCTAAAAAATATCAAATCAAAAATATTGTTGACCGCGTAGGTGGTGGTGATAGCTTTGGTGGAGGCTTGATTTATGGTTTACTATCTGGATTAAGCCAACAAGAGGCATTGGAGTTTGCTGTTGCGGCAAGTTGCTTAAAGCATACAATTGAAGGTGACTTTAATCTTGTAACTGTTCCAGAAGTAAAAAGTCTTCTTGGTGGAGATGGTAGCGGAAGAGTGCAAAGATAAATCCATATTTATACGGCAAAGTGAGGACTACCATTTAAAATGGTAGTCCTCACTTAACATGTTGGAGTTTAGTTTAACCACCAAGGCAATTGTTCACGGTTTTATGACTTGACAGTTGACTATATAAAGGAGATTTTTATGTCTAAAACTCTTTTTCTTTTGGTTTTTTTTGCAGTTATTCTATTATTTGCGTGTGGGAGTGAGCAGGAAAATCTTGGGCAAACAAGAACTGAAAATGAAGCCATCGCCATTACAAGTAATACTGCTTCACCATCTACAATCACAATAAATTATTATCAACACCCCCCACAAAATTATGAAAGATGGAATGTTTGGGCATGGGGCATAGAGCCCACTTTTGCAGACTTAAACGCGCCACATTACTTTAGTGTTCATGAAAGTTATAATAATTGGAGAACTGTAACTATTGAAGTTCCTTCAGATACTACGCGAGTAGGTTTTATTGTGCGTCTCGGGCATTGGGAGCAGGAAAATCCACAAATCCATGTAGAACTCGATCGTGATTCTAATGGGAATCCCATAAGTACCACAATATATTATATCCATGGGCAACACCATTATCATAGAGAAAAACCTTATGTGGGAGCTGGTGTACAATCTGCATTAGCAGACTGGCATAATTACATTAGAATGACGATGAATTTTATTCCTGGTGAACATGGTACAAGTGGTTCTTTTGATTCAAGTATGCTGGAATTACGGGATGTCACATATGTAACAGATTTTGAGGATGGTATGTACATACCTATTCTAAATGTGCGTCGAGATGTTGGGCGTGGGCTTGGTGGTGTGCATATACCTATATTTCATGTGGATTTAGAAGAATATGTACTCCAGCCAAATCGCCACTATCAACTACGATATGGCGACAATGTGGCTGTAACTGTGGTAATGCGCCATATTTTAGACCAATTTCATTATACAGGCACGCTAGGGGTTGTATATACTCCAACAGCCACAACATTTAGCGTATGGGCACCAACAGCCCATAATGTGCGAATCGCGCTTTATAATGATAATGAAAACAAACTTAACCAAACCTTGGCGGGCTTACATTTTGATAGTAATGGTTGGATACGACAAGATTTTTTGCGTAATCCTAGTGAACTACATCCCATGACTAGAAATGAATACGGGGTGTGGACAGGTATCGTTGCAGGCGATTTGGCGGGACAATGGTATATGTTCAAAGTAGAACAACCCAATGGCAATATCGAATTTGCCATAGATCCTTATGTTACTGCTGTTTCTGCAAATGGGCAGTTAGGCGCGATTATTACGGGGGAGCAAAGAGGGCTTCCTTTGCGTGACGAAAATAATTTAAATCGCTTACAACGAGGGGAATTTTTTGAATCCTACACAGCACCAGAAATTAGACGCAATCAATATGGTGTAGCATCCCAAGTAGACCATATTATATATGAATTGCATATTCGTGATTTTTCAATACATCCAAGTTCAGGTATTCCAGAGGAATATAGAGGGACATATATGGCATTCACCATATCAGGCACAACGGTTAATGGCATAACTGGTAATCCATCAACAGGAATTGACCATCTTGTAGAGTTGGGCATAACCACCGTACATTTATTACCAATCCATGACATGCAAACAGTTAATGAGTTAGGCGATTTAAGTTTTAATGCAGATGGTGCTTTTAATTGGGGATATGACCCGCAAAATTTTAATGTACCAGAAGGCAGTTTTTCCACTGATCCAACAATCCCCTATTTGCGAATACAAGAACTAAAAGCCTTAATAGATTCATTACATTCCAGAGGAATTCGAGTAGTTAAAGATGTAGTTTACAATCACACATATAGTATAATTAATGGACCTTTTGAGAGAGTTGTGCCAGGATATTATCATAGGTCTTGGTGTAATGGGTTATTTTCAAACGGTTCTGGCGTGGGTAATGAAATTGCATCAGAGCGTCCAATGGTACGCCAATATATAATAGATTCGTTACTGTTTTGGCAACGAGAATTTGGTTTTGATGGTTTCCGCTTTGATTTAATGTGGCTGCATGATTCCGAAACTATGTATCAAATAGTAGAAGCACTTAGGGCAGTTGACCCTGATGTTTTAATCTATGGAGAACCTTGGAGGGCAGCAACGTCTCCCATCGAGGAAGCACATAGATTTGTTTCAATTCCTATTCACTTACATGGACAATCACGCTGGGCTGGTGTTCATCCTACAAATCATTATGCTGTAAGTAATGTTTCCAACTTTCCAAATTGGAATCAGGAAATTGGTAGATTTGGCTTTTTTAATAATATATTCCGTGAAATTTTTATGGGACATAATGATGGACCAAGGCGCGGATTTGTTACAGGCGAAACTTTCCAACGCGGTTGCCCCATAGAGCATTTGTTATGGTACGCCGTTAGGGGAATAGATATTGTGTATGGTTATGTACATTGGGCTTCTGATACTATTAACTATGTATCAAAACATGACAATCTGATTCTTTGGGATAATATTTCTTGGTCATTGGGTGCAGATTGGTTTGGAATTGGGGCAGATTCACCCGTGCCAACGCAACCAGAGTGGCACACAAACATTAGAACTGGTGATGAATTTATAGATAACCAACAATTCTATCTTGACCCATTCTTTCATATTAACCGTGAAAACCCTTTAGATAACTGGGCTGTAAGGAGTCATTTGCTTGCAGTTGGTGTGGTTCTTACATCACAAGGTGTGCCATTTTTACATGCGGGGGATGAATTTTTACGCACAAAACATGGGCATAGAAACACCTATAGAGCGTTAGACCAGTATAATGCTATTAATTGGGAGCAAAAAATAGAATTTTATGATGTTTTCCAATTTTATCGCGGATTAATTGAATTACGCCGAAATATGCCCGAATTCCGAAATGATCTATTGTCAAGCATTCATTACGAACTTATTCAAGCGAATGAACGAGTGCTTGCCTATCGTTTAGCAGGAAACATTTATGTAGTATTCAACGGAAGCCCATACGAGCATACTCTCCTCCTTGGAAATACCGAAATACTGGACATTCTTGTGAATTATAGACAAGCAGGTGTAATACCATTCGGGGAATTACAACCGAATACTCCAATAACTGTTCCCCCGTTTAGTATGTTTGTGTTAAGACAATAATGGCGAAGTGTTGCCCCAGCAGTGGCAACACTGGGGCAAACACATCTAAAAAAATAATTTTGTCATGTGTTTGCCCTATCTTAATAATTTTTAATATTTTCCAAAATCCTTGCGGTCGTATTCATGTGATCCAGAGGGTACATTTGTTTTTTTTGCGGATGTTAGAGGATTAGTAGTAGCCTTTTTTTGAGGAGTAGCTACAGACTCTGCTGGTCTTGTAGGATATATTGGAGTTGCTGGTTTTAACTCCACAGGTCTTGATGTCAGAGTTGGTTTTAACTCTACAGGTTTTGATGTAAGGGTTGGTTTTAGCCCCACAGGTTTTGCAGCAAGAGTTGGTTTTAGCTCTATAGGCTTTGTAGAAAAAGCGGGTTTTAACTCTACGGGTTTTGTAGCTCTTGGCTGTTTTAATGTTCTTGTAGATCTTGTAGGAGGCGCGGGTTTACGCCCTTCACTACCACCTAATACAAATGAATCGGATAGGTGACGCAAGATTCCCAATTGCTTATCCAAATCTTCCACTGCGTAAACATTACCATTTACAGTATCCGCTGTAAGCCTTGCAACATCTGCAATTCGGTCGGTGTCATCGGCTAGTCCAGTTATGGCAACACGCTGACCATCTGCAACCTGTGAAATATCGCCAACAATTGCATTAATCTCTTCCACAGACGTAACTACACGTTCAAGGGCAGCCGCTGTGTTTTGTGCAGTATTTGTACCCTGAGTTACTTTTTCCATAGAATCGGCAATGAGTTCTGTGGTTTGATTTGCGGCTTGTTTACTCTTGTTTGCAAGATTGCGCACTTCTTCTGCAACAACCATAAAACCTCTACCATGCGCTCCAGCTCTAGCCGCCTCTACAGCTGCATTGAGGGCAAGCAAATTTGTTTGTCTTGCAATATCATTAATTACTTGTATTACACGTGAAATATTTTCAGAGGACTCACGAATACTAGCAATCGCGTCAAGCATGTTATTCATTTCAGACTGTCCAACATTTGCGTTATCCATGGCATCTGCCGCTAAAGAGGCCGCCTTTTCGGCACTAACAGCAGTTTGTGTGGCTTGTGAATTTACATGAGAAAGAGCCATGTTCAAATCTTGAACCATTTGTGATTGGCGATTTGCTTCATCAGACAAACGTTGACTGTTATCCATAATTTGCTCTGTATCTTTATCAATAGCATCTGTGGTTTTTTTCAAATCGTCTACCATACTTGTATAACCTGATAATACACCACCTACCATGGAGATTTCTTCAACATAACTCTCTACAAGGCGTACAGCCTCATTTACTGAATCTTTTAATGCTAAGAAATCACCTTTGTATGCACCTTTTACAGGTTGAGCAAAAATGCCCTTTGTGATGTTTTTTATTACGCCTGAAACTTCATTGACAGGTTCTGAGATAGCGGACATAATGGCATTCAGATGTGGAGATAAAGCACCTTCCAGTCTACATGAAAGCCTTCCATCTCTGATAGCCTCTTCCATTATTTGAAGATTACGAGTTGCAGATGTCAACTCGGTATTTAAAGTTGAAATCTCTTTAGTATGCTCTGCTACTCTTGTTGTTGTGGCAGATGATGTAGCTACATCTGCTTTTTCTGTTTTTCTTAAAATATCTACAAAACGTGCTAGTGCAGACTCAAGTCGCCCTATGGCATTACTATTGCCAGAGCGTATATTTACATTGTAATTTCCTTTTGTCAAATCGTTTACAACATTTACAAGTTCATCAACTTGATTTGACATAGTTTTCGATTTTTGCACAGCCAACAATGCAATTACCAAAAACACAACACACACTACACCTGCTATGATGTAAGCAACCATCATGCACCTTCTTTCTGTTATTAATAAGACATTGGGGTTTCACCCCAAACCCTCAAGGGCTAATATATCGTGCTATAGCTTCCCAAGTTGCTGGGTTTTCAAAACCACGTCGCCAACTGGCAACCCCCGCCAAGCTGTTTTCGTAAAAGATTCTCATTTTTTCGGCTATAGAGCGTTCATCTTCAAGCCATACTCTATGGATTATTGTGACACCCTCGTTTAAAATTACAACTTCCCCAAAGTATGAGCCTATAGTAGCATCCCATACCCATTCTACGCCATGCTCTTCAAATAAGTCACGAGTCGCCTCCATGCCCAAATGCAGAGCGCGTGGGCGGACATCACTCAAAATATCTTCACGCCAAATACGATTATAAAACGGAAGCCCCATAACAAGCCTATCGCGTGGAACTTCACGTAGCATATTTGTAACACCCCACTCCACAAAACCCAATGAAGCCACGGGACCTATTGTTGGAGATGTTGCCCAATGTTCATCATAGGTCATGACCATAACAAAATCAAGAGTAAGCCCAATTAAATCACGCCTATAAAACATTGTTGCCGCAAGAGGTACTTTAACTGCCGCCGAAAGTATAATTTCTCTATCAATTTGTTGGCGGACTGCTACAGATAACTCACGCAAAAATTGTATTTTATATGGTCCATCCGCTAAAACAAGATGTTCAAAGTCTATGTTTAAGCCGTCAAGGTTAAATGTTTCAATAAAATACAACAACTGTTTGATTGCGGCTTGTCGCGTTTCTCTATCGCGCAAAAATGCCCCTACTCTTCCATCTTCTGTGACATCAAATACCATTGGCCATACACTCACCCCTTGCTGGTGCGCCCAATCAACATAAGCACGACTTGCAATAGACTCAAGAAAAGAACCATCAGGGCTTATTCTAAACCATTGAGGCGAAACCACATTTACACTGGAATGAAAAGGTGTTTGCATGAGATTAGCATTTGCGGCTTGTACATATATAGCTTCCCACACCATATTTATTGGTTCTCTCCAAGTTAGTGGAGCATGTGTAGTATTATCTACAGCCCTTCCGAGTAACCAATTGTTATTTAACTGTGGTGGTTGGATAACTGTTATATCCTGTAAATTAGCTATTTCGATATGCCCCAATAATCCCGCTTCCTCAGTCCGCACACGTTGGAAACCGTCAACTTCATCCCCAAAAAAAAGTACTCTGTCTCCTTGAGAAAGTTCAATAGTTATTGGTGCGCGGGAATTAGGCAAATAATGCACAGGTATTCTATTGCCAACAACAGTTGCCCTTGTCCGAGATTCCGTTGCAACATCCATAACTACCATATTATATTCTGAATGGAAACTAATTGTTAGAGGGTACAAGCTCTTAATCAAGTCTTGTGGTACAAAAAATTCGTTGCCAATGCGCCTGATTACGGCATTTAATTGATGTGGTGTATTGTTAATGTAAAAAGTTCGTTCCTCTGGTGTAAATTCTAAAATTTCATAACGTGTTGAGGCAAACAAAACCTGCGCGCCTTCATCCCAAAACCAAAACGGGTCTATATGTTCACGCAGGAAGGTAACGGGGATATATGAAAAATAATCCCCGTCACGTTCCTGTACTAAAGGTGGCATTCCAGAGGTTATGCGTGTTCCACCCCATACTAAGTTTGGGATGTTTGGGTCTAAATTCCAATGGTCATGAAAACGAACAAGATTCCCTCTAGGGCTTGATGTAGTCATAACACGTTGGATTCCTGGCCAAATAACAAGCCTAACCAAAAATACAATTCCCAATGTAGCTATTAACGTAGCGGCAAAAGCTATTGCTAATATTCTAATTTGTCGCTTCTCCATAAATACCACCTTATAGCACTTTTATTTATGTTTCTTTACGGAAACGAAAGCACGATAATTTTGCCTTGCAAAATTCAAAAAATCAGACAATTTCTACAGCAGGTAAATCCCAAATTTCCTTTGCATACTGATGAATCGTCCTGTCACTGCTAAACTTACCAGCAGAAGCAGTGTTTAAAATAGCCATTTGCGCCCAACGCGCACGGTCTTTGTAAGCCGCATCAATGTCTGCCTGTGCTTTTTTGTATGCAGAGAAATCTTTTAAAACATAATATTCGTCAGGACGATTACCACCATAACCGTTTAGCATAGCATCATATAATTCCCTGAATAAATCATGGTTCTGGTCAAGAGAGCCATTAATCAAAGTGGTTAATACATTACGGATGTTAAAATCCATATTGTATAAATCCCATGGTGCATAATTGCCCGCAACAGTTAAAGAGTGTACCTCTTCAGCAGTCATACCAAAAATAAAGATGTTTTCCGAGCCCACTTCTTCAAGCATTTCCACGTTTGCACCGTCAAGTGTTCCAATAGTTATTGCACCATTAAGCATAAACTTCATATTACCAGTACCACTTGCTTCTTTTCCTGCAGTTGAAATTTGTTCGCTTACATCACAAGCAGGAACTAATTTTTCTTGCAAGCTAACCCTATAGTTTGGAAGGAATAGAACTTTCAAGCGCCCGTCAAGGATTGGGTCATTGTTTACCACATCTGCAATAGAGTTAATAAGTTTAATAATCAATTTTGCACGATGATAACTAGCGGCGGCTTTTGCAGAAAAAATAAATGTGCGTGGTTCGATATCTAAGCTAGGATTAACTTTTAGATTATTATATAAATCAATAACATGGAATATATTCATAATTTGACGTTTATATTCATGCAAACGTTTTACTTGAATATCAAAAATTGAATCAGGGTCAACACCAATTCCATATTCGCTGCGGAAATAGTTGGATAATAAAACTTTATTGGCACGTTTTACAGACATAAATTCTTCTTGGAAAGCAGAGTCTGTTGCATATGGTTTCAAATCAACAAGTTTATTTAAATCAGCAGTCCAGCCGTCACCAATAGTATTTGTGATTAATTTTGACAACTTAGGGTTACATTTTTGAATCCAACGACGTGGAGTAATTCCATTTGTTTTATTGTTGAATTTTTCTGGATAAATTTCATAAAAATCCTTTAATTCAATATTTTTGATAATTTCTGTATGGATTGCAGCAACCCCATTTATAGAATGGCTTCCTACAATTGCCAAATGAGCCATGCGAATTTGTCCATCTGCACAGACTGCCATTTTGCGAATGCGTTCTGGGTCATTGCCATACCACTCTACTAAGTTTGCACAAAAACGGCGATTAATTTCTTCAACTATCATGTAAATACGTGGAAGGAGGCGACTAAATAATTCAATAGGCCATTTTTCAAGGGCTTCACTCATGATTGTGTGATTTGTATAAGCACATGTCGCACGAGTTATTTCCCACGCCTTATCCCATGGCACTTGATATTCATCCATAAGAGTACGCATAAGTTCCGCAACTGCTAAAGTAGGATGAGTGTCATTTAACTGAAATTGTACATAATCTGAAAGTTTGTCAAAATTGTTATTATGTCGTTCGGCAAAACGTTGTACCACTCTTTGAATGGTTGCAGATACGAAGAAATATTGTTGACGCAAACGTAATTCTTTGCCCGAGGTATGTTCGTCGGCAGGGTAAAGCACAGAAGACAAGTTACGTGCTAAATTTTGCTCTTCCAAAGCACGTTCGTATTGACCACGGTTAAATGATTGTAAGTCAAAGCGATTTACAGGTTCTGCATCCCACAAGCGCAATGTATTTACCATTCTTGTGTCATAACCAACAACTGGATAGTCATAAGGAATTGCCATTACACTTTGATAATTTTCTAAATCAAAGCGATATTCGCCAGTTTTTTCGTCTTTAATTGAAATAACACGCCCACCAAATTTAATTTCTTTTGCATATTCTTCACGGCGTACCCCCCAAGGGTCACCATGATGCAACCAGTTATCAGGTTTTTCTATTTGATATCCATTTTCAATGTGTTGCTCGAAAATCCCATAATGATAACGGATTCCGCAACCATAAGCTGGATATCCCAATGTTGACAGCGAATCAAGGAAACATGCCGCCAAACGCCCAAGTCCACCATTACCCAAACCTGGGTCTGGTTCTGATTCTTCTGCCATATTTACGTCAATACCTAATTCATTTAATGCCTCATCAACTGTTTCTGTAAGAGATAGGTTTAAAATGGCATTACCCATAAATCGCCCCATCAGAAATTCCATAGACAGATAATAAACGGTTTTTACATCAGCTTTGTCAAAATAATCATGCGTGGCAATCCAATTGTCGGACACAAGGTCTTTAATAGTCATTGCCAATGCATTATAAATTTGTGCATTGCTTGCAGTTGCAATTGTTTTTCGATACGTTTTTCTTAGGTGTTCAATAACACCAGCTTTAATTTGTGCTTTTGATACTTCGGCATTTTTTGCCATGGATTATGGCCTCCTTCAATCTTAGAAAATAATAAAATGTCATGCTGTAGTATACCACAGATATTTTATTTAAGCCAAATGCTGTATGGTAAAGTCAAAAGATAAAACCGTGAGGTTTTACCCCACACCCCACGGTTTAAGTTAAAGTTATTGTATATGACTATTCTACAGAAAGTATATAGCTATATAAAGGTTGTTTGCCTTCATAAATTTCTACTTCTGCGAGAAGGAATTTTTTACCAATATAAATGGCTAAATCTTTAGCCATTTCTGGATTTGTACCTTCACCATGATATATGCTTACAATATCCCCACCAATATTAAGCATATAGTCCACAAGTGCGCGTGAAGCCCCTTGCAAATCCTTTTCTACCAAAACAATCTCACCATCATAGATACATAAATAATCGCCATCTTTAATTGTACGCCCATCCAAAACAGTATCTTTTACAGCACATGTAATTTGCCCACTGTGAACAGCGTGCATTGCTTCTCTCATACCTTCAAGGTTATTTTCAAGGTCTATTGTGTCTGCATTCGCAACCAAACAAGCTACGCCTTGCGGAATGGATAAAGTAGGCATTACTTCAACCTTTTTGCTGGTAAATTCCCCTGCTTGTTGGGCGGTAAGAATTATATTTTTGTTGTTAGGTAGAACAATAACAGTTTCGGCGTTTACACGATCAATTGCTTTTGCAATATCTTCCGCGCTTGGGTTCATGCTCTGCCCACCCTCAATAACAAAATCCGCGCCTAACCCATAAAATAATTCTTCCATACCCTTACCAGCTACTACAGATACCACGCCTAAAGGTTTTGGAGGTTCTACTGATGCCGAAAAGTCTAGTAATTCTGTGTGTTGTGCTTTCATATTGTCAATTTTGATATTCAGCAGTTGTCCAAACTGTAATGCTTTTTCCAATGCCTTACCAGGATTATTTGTGTGGACATGTACTTTTACCAACCCACCATCTTCAATTACAACTACAGAATCCCCAATTGTTGGAAAATAACCACGTAAAACACCTTCCGCGTCTTCAGAACGCCCTAGTTGTCTGTTTTCTTTAGAATCCAATTCAACCAAAAATTCTGTACAATATGCAAATTTAATATCATCAGTGTTAAATGTTCCAGCTACACTACTTTCGCCAGACTCAGGAGCTTGTTCCAGTAGTTCTAATTCGCCTTGTGCAGATAATGCATTCATTGCACCTTTTAGAAAAAATACGATTCCCATGCCACCAGAGTCAACAACCCCAGCTTGTTTTAGCGCAGGCAACATGGAGGGGGTTTTTGCCAACATTTCATCAGATTTTTGTATAACAAACTTTAAACAAGTTGCGATATCATCTTCATCAAAAGCAATTTCATGAGCTGCTTCACTTGCCGCCCTACCAATTGTTAGCATTGTACCTTCTTTGGGCTTCATAACCGCTTTATATGCCATTTCAGAGGATTTTGATAAAGCCTCTGCCAAATCATCTGAACGTGCCACAGACTTTCCTTCAAGCCCTTTTGCAAACCCACGAAACAGTTGTGATAATATTACCCCTGAATTACCACGCGCTCCACGTAATGCTCCATTACTTGCGGCTTTTGATACATCTGCAACGCTGGGTGATGATTGTTTTAGCACTTCACGCGCCGCCGCTTGCACCGTATGTGCCATATTTGTTCCTGTATCTCCATCTGGCACAGGAAACACATTAAGCGCGTTTAATGCAGACATATTTCTTGTTACTTCATTTGCGCCGCCTACTATCATTTTCCTTAAAATTTTGCCATCTATACTTACTAACACCAAAGCAGTACCTCCTTTCCTTAGTCGACTCGTACACCTTCAATAAAAATATTCACTTCTCGTACACACATTCCAACACAATCTTCTACTCTATAACGCACATTATCTTTGAGAGAGTCCGCTATGGCAACGATATTTGTGCCATACTCTACAATTATGTGCAGGTTGATGATTAAATCACCATCATCTGTAGTTTGTAATCTAACACCTTTTGTTAGACTTTCGATTTTTAAAAGATGTACAAGCCCGTCACGTATGCTTTTAGCTGCCATACCCACCACACCATAACACTCCATTGCCACAAGCCCAGCAATACGCGCAATAACGTCGTTTTCTATGGATATTGTACCCAAATTTGTTTTGATTTTAGATTGCATATTTTACCTCCACTATGCAAATTTCTTTATCTAGCGTATTATATATGTGCAAGAGAGTATTTGGCAAGACATTACAAAGTAAAAATGTCTACCGTATACCCCTTGCATAGCAATATATTAACATGGAAAGGAATTACTCCATTGAAAGCATTTTTAGAAAGAAAAGATGTGAAGATTTCACTAACCAGATATGGCGTGGAAGCAATGGGCGCAATGACCTTGGGGTTATTTGCCTCTCTGATTATAGGGCTTATACTGTCAGAGATTGGCACTCGTGTGCGCTTGGACTTAATTGCAGATATGGGCAGAATGGCAATGAGTGCAACAGGTTATGCAATTGGTATTGCTGTAGCCTTTGGTTTAAAAGCCCCACCCCTAGTATTGTTTGCATCTGCTGTAACAGGGTTTGCGGGTAATTATGTTGGCGGACCTGCGGGGGCATTTTTGGCGGCATTAATTGGTGCAGAATTTGGTAAGTTGGTTTCTAAAGAAACAAAGGTTGATATTTTAGTCACCCCTATTATTACCATTTTTGCTGGCGTACTTACAGCTCGTTTAGTTGGTGCGCCAATAGATAGTCTAATGCGAGGTGCAGGGGGGCTTATTATGTGGGCTACAGAACTTATGCCTGTGTTAATGGGGGGTATTGTTGCCATGGTTATGGGAATAATTCTCACAAGCCCTATTTCAAGTGCTGCCATTGCAATTATGCTCCAATTGGAAGGTTTGGCGGCTGGGGCAGCCGTAGCTGGAACAGCCGCCAATATGGTTGGTTTTGCGATAATTAGCTATCGTGAAAATAAAATTGGAGGCTTAATCTCTCAAGGTCTTGGGACATCTATGTTGCAACTTCCTAATATTATGAAAAACCCGCGAATATGGATTCCGCCCATTATTGCAAGCATTGTAGCGGGTATTGTATCAGCGGCTGTGTTTGGTATGGAAAGTATACCCGCTGGGGCAGGTATGGGAACATCTGGATTAGTGGGGCAATTCGGCACACTAACAGCAATGGGTTATTCGGTAGCTGTATTTGCACAAATTGGAATCGTGCATTTTATAATACCTGCTGTAATCAGCCTTTTGGTTTGTGAATATATGCGTAAAAAAGAATGGATTAGATTTGGAGATATGAGCCTACAATGAGTGTAAAAACAAGTATAAAATCTGAACGTGCTTTAGCAATATCCATATTGGAAGAGATTTTAGATACAGGTGCATATGCAAATATAGCACTTCGCAAAGCATTAGCCGACACAGAACTTGATTCGCGTAGTCGCGCATTTGTCACAGAATTGGTGAATGAAACTTTACGTAACTTGCTTTTAATTGACCATGTGCTAAATAAGTTCTCAAAATCAACCCCTGTTAATGAAATGAAGCCGTTTATTAGGGGTGTACTCCGCATTTCTGTTTGTCAAATTAGGCATATGGGTAAAATTCCACCCCATGCGGCAGTAAATGAAGCGGTATTATTAACTCGTGCCTTTGGATTTGAAAATCTTACAGGTTTTGTTAATGGTGTTTTACGTGCAATACAGCGTGACAAAACGCCTACTCCATCCAATCCGCAATTAAAATATTCCTACCCTAAGTGGCTGTACAAACATCTTGTAAAAAACTTAGGTGAAACGGGAGCATTAGAATTTTGCGAGAACAGCCATTATCCCGCGCCTGTAGTAATTTTAACCAACACCTACAAAACTACTGTTGAACAATTAATTCAAAGCCTTGATGCTCAAGGTGTTGAAGCAACCCCTGTTCCTTCTCTTTCTTGTTCCGAATCGCCTACCCCTTTTCTTAAATTACGTCATATGGGTGATATATCAAAATTAACAGCATTTAAAGATGGTTTGTTTTTTGTGATGGATACAGGGGCAATTCGTGCAGTTGATGCATTAAAAGTAAAACAAGGTCAAACTATAATTGATGTATGTGCCGCCCCTGGTGGTAAATCTTTTGCTATGGCATTTCAAATGGGTAATATAGGAAAAATACTATCCTATGATATATACCCGCATCGTGTAGAATTAATTCGCCAAACCAGCAAACGATTGGGTTTATCCATGATTACCCCCACTGTAAAAGACGCTTTAATATATGACCCAGCATTGGACGGAATAGCAGATGCAGTTTTAATAGATGCACCGTGTACAGGTTTTGGAATAATCCGTAAGCACCCAGAACTAAAATATACACGTACTCCTAAAGATATTTCTATTCTTGCAGAGAAGCAATTAAAAATGATGGAAGTTGCTTCACGATATGTAAAACAAGGCGGGTTATTAGTTTATTGCACTTGTACAATAGGTAATGAAGAAAATATGGACAATGTGAACAAATTTCTGGATAATCACCCTAATTTTATACTCAATTATTCAGAGCAAATCTGGCCTTCACAAACAACAGATGGTTTTTTTGTGGCACAATTTATACATTTACAATAACCCCTCTTGTGATTGTAACAAAAATGTTATATAGTGAATGCAGGAGTCTAGGGCAAGATGATTTTGTTTCGGTTTTGATTTTGTTTCAAAAAGGAGATTTTTATGTACGTAGCGGGGCTAACTGATGTTGGGGTTGTGAGAAACCAAAACGAAGATGCTATATTTTTTTCAAATGAGCCAATAGGTCCATTGCCTAATTTATATATTGTGGCAGATGGAATGGGTGGGCATAATGCAGGAGAAGTGGCAAGCCAACATACCATAGAAGTAGTCAGTGATTATTTTCGCAATTACCAAGAATCTATACAAGAAGATAACTATTTAGACCTCATGGTATCTGCTGTACAAGAAGCAAATAGTTCAGTATTTGCCAAGAGCGAAGCAAATCCTTCCATGAGTGGTATGGGAACAACAATAACAGCTTGTGTTATTTCTCATGGAAAAATATTTATTGCACATGTTGGAGATAGTCGTTCTTATACGATTGCACCAAATAGAATAACAAGAATAACGACAGACCACACATATGTTGAAGAACTTGTACTAATGGGTGAAATTACAGCCGAGGAAGCTCGAACCCATGCGCGAAAGAATGTACTTAATCGTGCATTGGGTACACAGCCGCTCTGTGAAGTAGATGGTATTGTTGAAGAACTTTTGGATACTTCAGCGATATTATTATGCTCTGACGGTCTTAGCAATATGCTGGAAGACAATGCATTAATGAATATCGTAAACAGCATGGGCTATGTGGAGCAAAGAGTAAAAATGCTTATAGACGAGGCAAATTATAGGGGCGGACATGACAATATTTCGGCAATTTTGATAGATGTAAGTAGGTAGGTGAGTCGATTTGAGGCTAAAAACGGGGTATGTGGTTGCCAGCCGCTATACAATAGATGACCTTATAGGTTCTGGCGGTATGTCAATAGTATATCGCGCTCATGATAAAAAATTGGATAGATATATAACTCTCAAAATTCTTAGAGAGGAATATCTTTCTGATGAAAGTCTTATTTCACGCTTTCCGATAGAAGCGCGTGCAGCGGCAGGACTTAATCATCAAAATGTAGTGAAAATTTTTGATTATGGGCATGATGATGATATTTATTATATATCATTGGAGTATGTTGATGGCTCGTCGCTTAAAGAGATAATCAAACGTGATGCGCCTTTTGACAGTAAAATAGCTTTAGGTGTTGGAATTCAAATTGCAGATGGTCTTGCAGAAGCGCATCGTAATCAAATAGTTCATTTAGATGTTAAACCTCAAAATATATTAGTAACCAAAAGCAATATTGTTAAAGTTACTGATTTTGGAATCGCAAGAGTGCCAAAGGTGGACACTCTGACAGCTGGACCAGGCTCTATGGGAAGTGTGCATTATTTTTCACCTGAGCAGGCACGAGGTGGATATGTAGACCATAAAAGCGATATATACTCATTAGGAATTGTTTTATATGAACTAGTGACAGGGCAACTGCCTTTCGATGGGGATATTGATGTTGCGATTGCTATGCAACACATTGAAAAACCCCTTCCCAATGTGCTGGAAATTAACCCAGATGTTACAGAAAGTGTTATACGCATAATCAATAAGGCAACTGCAAAATCTCCATCACAACGTTATGCAACCATTTCCGATATGGCAAAAGATATGAAGAAGGCATTAACAGACCCAAGTGGAAATTTTGTAGTAACAATAGAACCTGAAGACGAGTTGCCAACACGCAATATCAGTAAAATCAATCAAGAGGAAATAAGGCGTAAAAAGGCGCGCAAAGCATTTTTAGATACCCCTCCTCCTAAAAAAGTGAACAATAAAAAGAATATTCCAATTCAAGAAACAGATTACGATGATGATTTCGATAATAATGAAGATGATGATTATTATGACGATGATGAACCCATCATGGTAAATACTAAAAAATCAGACCGCATTGCCATATTTGCGGGGGTTTTGCTTGCCCTTTTTATGGTGATTCCAATTACAATGGGAGCATTTTGGCTCTATCGGCGACTTGCAACAAGTGAAGATGTTATATCTCCTCCTATGGTTGAGGGTTTGGAATTTAATTATGCTTCTAATATCGCCCGTAATCATTTTCTTGTCCTATATATATATGAAAGAGAGTATTCAGATGAGCATGACGAGGGGTATATAATTCGACAGTTTCAGCCTCCTGATTATACATTATCACGAGGCGATAGATTACAAGTAGTTGTAAGTCGTGGACCAGAACCAGTACAAATATTCATGCCAAATGTCACTAATATAACTTTAGATGAAGCGGAAGCTATTCTTAACGAATTTCCTGTTAGTGTTACTATAAACTTTGACTTTAACAATAATAATGGTGATGAAATTCCCCCTAATATGGTATTAGAACAAACACCTACAGCAGATACTGTGTTGTTAGGAGCGGCGACGCTTGTTCAATTACTTGTGTCGGCTGGTCCTATGGGTGATTATGTGATTGTACCTTCTTTGAGTGGCTTAACTGAGCAAGAAGCCCTTTTGCTTTTGCGTGAAATAGACCTTGTGGGCTTAGTTATAGAAAGGCGTGAACATGCGTCATATGAGGAGGGGTTTGTATTTAACCAAGACCCAGTTGCTGGTGAAACCGTGAGGCGTGACTCATTAGTTCGCTATAGAGTAAGTCTTGGCGAACCTAGTCCTACCCCACCACCAACACCCAGCCCTAGTCCCACACCAACGCCAACACCTAGCCCTGTACCCACGCCAACGCCAACACCTACCCCGTCACCAACACCACCGCCGCAAGCGTTAAATGATTCAGAAGGTTCGGAGGATTTTGATGCTACAGTTCCTTCATTACCAATAGAGCCAATTAGCACTGTTATAATACTTGAAAGACCTCTATGGTTTACTGATGACATGGATGTTATACACCTTAGAGTTTTGCAACAACGCGCGGACGGGACAGAGCAACTAATTGTTAATGACCCAAATGTTACAGCGGACAGATTCCCATTTCCTCTACAAGTTACAGGGAATGGATTAAATATTTTTCATATATATTCAGGAGAAAATCCTAATCTTCGTTCTCAAACATCACTGGATTTTGATGCAGTGAATTAACAGAATTTGCTATTTTAAAAGGGGCAGTTCATGGATAAAGATGGCATGATTATTAAAGGAATTGGAGGCGCGTACACTGTCCTTGCAGATGGTATGCGCTATATTTGTAATGCACGGGGAATATTTCGCAATCGTAATGAAACACCCCTTGTTGGAGATATAGTAACAATATCTGTTACAGATGATAATAAACACTTAGGAACTTTACACACCATAAAACCACGAAAAAATCAACTGCACCGCCCCCCAATAGCCAATGTAGAGCAAGTTATAATTACTGTTTCAGTAGTGCAACCCGCTTTTAATCCAGGGTTATTGGATAGGTTTTTAGCATTGGCAGAGTATGAAAACATTCCTGCTGTAATATGTGTAAGCAAGTTTGATATTGGGGAAAATAGCGATTTTTCACCCTATAGTCAGTATCCTTTAGTTTACACGTCAACAAAGACCAATGATGGCTTGGATGATTTGCGTGCTATCATGACAGGGAAGTTGAGCGTTTTTGCGGGTGCAAGTGGTGTAGGCAAGTCCAGCCTTATAAATTCCCTAATGCCAGAGTTGGAGCTTGAAACAGGTGTTCTTAGCCATAAATTAGGACGTGGTAAGCATACTACGCGCCACACAGAAATATTCTCATTAGATTCAGGTGGTTATTGTGCAGACACCCCTGGTTTTACATCCTTAGACATGTCACACATCCCCGCAAATAAACTTGCACATCTCTTTTTGGAATTTATTCCATTTATAAAACAATGCAAATTCTCAAATTGTTTGCATGATAAAGAAGTGTTTTGTGCTGTAAAGGAACAAGTTGGAGAAGGAATCCATCCCCATCGTTATAGCAGTTATGTAAATTTACTGAATAATCGTAGTACAACTGTATAGCACCTTCTGTTTTCATGTGTTTGTCGTAGATTACCCCATGAAAACATAGTTTTTTTTATTTTAATATGGTATCATTAAGCGAAATGTATTTTTTCTAAAAAGGAGTAATTTTATATGAAACTATTCATTGACACCGCCAATGTATCTCATATCCGTGAAATTGAGAGCTGGGGCGTGATTTGTGGGGTTACCACAAATCCATCATTGATTGCAAAAGAAGGGCGCGATTTTGCCGAAGTTGTAAAAGAAATTACAACAATTGTTGATGGTCCAATTAGTGCAGAGGTTATTGATACCCAACATGAAGGTATGGTAAAAGAAGCCGAAGAGCTAGTGAAAATTCATAAAAATATCGTAATTAAAATTCCTATGACGGCTGAGGGTTTAAAAGCAACTAAACTTTTAACCGAAAAAGGCATAAAAACTAATGTAACGTTAGTGTTCTCTGCAACACAAGCACTTATGGCGGCACGTGCTGGCGCAACCTATGTAAGTCCATTCCTTGGGCGTTTGGATGACATTGGCATGGACGGAATGAATCTTATTGAAGAAATTTGCGATATATTTAACACTCATGGCATTACCACGGAAATTATCGCCGCAAGTATTCGCCATCCAATTCACGTTGTATCCGCCGCAAGACTTGGCGCGCATATCTCCACAATTCCATATGCAACATTTGTACAAATGCTTAATCATCCCCTAACAGACAGCGGAATCGAAAGATTTCTAAAAGACTGGGAAGGCGTTCCTAAAAAATAAAAGATTAAAACGATGGGATTTTGTCCCACATTTTACAAGCTCTTTGAAAAAAAGTTTGAACAAAAACTTTATTAAGAAAAACCGTAAAGCAGTTTTTCAAGTAGGGAGAAATTATGTCAAAAATCGTTAATAATACCACTGTAAATACTTTACGCTTTTTAAGTGCAGAAGCAATTCAAAAAGCAAAAAGCGGGCATCCTGGATTGCCAATGGGTGCCGCCCCTATGGCGTTAGCATTATGGGGTGGGGTAATGAAACATAACCCTAAAAACCCCCAATGGGCTAACCGTGACAGATTTGTATTGTCTGCTGGGCATGGTTCAGCACTTTTATATAGCCTATTGCATGTTTTTGGTTATGGGCTAACTACAGAAGATTTAAAAGGGTTTCGTCAATGGGATTCAAAAACTCCAGGACATCCTGAATTAGGACACACGGCGGGTGTTGAAATAACCACTGGTCCCCTTGGGCAAGGTGTAGCTAATGCAGTAGGTTTTGCATGGGCAGAGGCACACAAAGCGGCAAAGTTTAATAAGCCTGATGCAAAAATCGTAGACAATTACACCTATGTACTTTGTGGCGATGGCTGCTTACAAGAAGGTGTTGCGGCAGAGGCAGTATCACTTGCTGGAACATTAGGGTTAGGCAAATTAATTCTTTTATATGACTCAAATGATATTACCATAGAAGGTTCAACGGAAATTTCATTTACTGAAAACGTAGGCAAGCGTTTTGAAGCATATGGTTGGGATGTGCAACTCGTTAAAGATGGTAACGATCTTGATTCAATTGTATCTGCACTAGAAAAAGCAAAAGCAGTGGCAGATAAGCCATCAATTATTGAAATAAAAACTATAATTGGATATGGCTCACCAAAGCAAGGTACAGCCACTGTGCATGGTTCACCCCTTGGTGATGATGGTATTCTTTCATCTAAGACTACTTTAGGTTGGGAACACAAAGACGAATTTTTTGTACCACAGGAAGTAAAAGAGACATCCCTAGAATGGCTTACTACTGCTCAAGGCTGGGAAAATGATTGGAATACCATTGTTGATTTATACAAAACGAAATATCCAGAAGACTGGAAACAGTGGGAAATCTGGCATTCCAAAAAATTGCCTGTAGACCTAGATAATTGGGACGAATATTGGCAATATGAGGGCAATCTTGCTACCCGTCAATCATCAGAGGTTGTGTTAAACAAACTATCTGCTGTTATTCCTAATCTTTTTGGTGGTTCGGCAGACCTTTCGCCCTCCACTTTAACCATAATGAAAGATAAAAAATCATACTCTAAAGACACCCCATATGGGCAAAATTTGCATTTTGGTATACGTGAACATGCTATGACAGCCATTGCCAATGCCTTTGCCGCTTATGGTGGATTACGCCCATATGTAGCAGGATTTTTTGTATTTAGTGATTATATGAAACCTGCTATGCGCTTATCATCTTTGATGAATTTACCTGTAATATATATTATGACTCATGATTCAATTGGTGTGGGTGAAGACGGTCCAACGCATCAACCTGTAGAACAATTAGCATCTTTGAGAAGTATACCAGGTTTTGTGGTATATCGTCCTTGTGATACCAAAGAAACTGCCGCCGCATGGTCTTATGCTCTTAATCGCACAGATGGACCAACTGCTTTAGTGCTAACACGTCAAGCACTTCCGTTATTGCCTGAAACAGGCAAAGGCGCATACAAAGGTGCGTATATCCTTAAAGATGAAGTAAATCCTACTACTGGAAAGCCTGATATTTTATTAATGGCAAGTGGTTCAGAAGTAGAGCTTATTTACAACGCACAACCGAAATTAAAGGAAGCGGGCATTTATGCGCGTGTAATTAGTGTGCCTTCTATTGAAGTGTTTGAAAAACAAGGTGACGAAGAAAAAGAAAAAGTTATGCCAAAAGATGTTCGCGCACGTTTAGCAGTGGAAGCGGCTTCTTCTTTCGGCTGGCACAAATACACAGGCTTAGATGGCGATGTTATAAGTATTGATACTTTTGGCGCATCTGCCCCTGCGCAAAAACTATTTGAGGCTTTTGGATTTACGGTCGATGCTGTTGTAGAAAAGGCTAAAGGGCTTGTGAAGTAATGGATGTAATAAACGCAAAAGACTATTTAGCTGTTGGCAAGGACATAAAAAAGGCTGTATTGGGATTTGGCGCAATGCGTATGCCTAACGAAACAGACACAGCAAAAATGATAGATACTTTCCTTGACAGTGGTTATAATTATTTTGACACAGCATATATTTATGGCAGTTCAGAAGAAGTGCTGAAAAAGACTTTGATTAAACGCCATCCGCGTCATAGTTTTTTAATCGCTGATAAACTTCCTCCTTGGGAAATTAAGAAACATCCAGAGGATTGCCAAAAAATCTTTGAAGAGCAACTACGACGAACGGGTTTAGATTATTTTGATTTTTATTTGATCCATTCGTTGGATGAGAGCCGCGAAAAAGAAGTTGAAGATTTAGGTTTATTTCAATGGGTTGTAGAGCAAAAGAAAAAAGGGCTTGTTAAACATGTAGGATTCTCTTTTCATGGTGGTACGGCATATTTAGAACGATTATTAAAGAATCATCCTGAAACAGAATTTGTTTTACTTCAACAAAATTATGTAGATAACTCGCGTGGTTTGGCTGGTGAATGGAGTGCCATGGCGCGTAAATATAACATTCCATTTAAAGCCATGGAGCCTGTAAAAGGTGGTTCATTGGCAACTTTACCTGCACCAGCAGAAAAGTTGTTAAAAGACTATGCATCTGACCGCTCCATTGCCTCTTGGGCAATTCAATATGTTGCTACTCTGGAAGGGGTAACATGCGTGTTGAGTGGTATGTCTAACATGGAACAGTTACAAGACAATATTAAGACATTCAAAAATCTAGAACCTCTCACACAAGAGGAATTGGCGTTGCTGGAGCAAGTGCTTACAGAAATGTCAAAGGTGTCATCAATTCCTTGCACCTACTGCAAGTATTGCCACAATGAATGCCCAGAGAATATTGACATTGCTACTTGTTTCTCGTTATACAATGGACTTCAGCGTGGTGACCAAAAATGGAATCGTTCTGCACAATACAGGACTATTCCAGCAGGCAAACGTGCCAATGATTGTACTGGTTGTGGGGTTTGTTTATCGCATTGTCCACAAAAGATTGATATACCAAAAGAACTTGGTTTGGTTGTGAAGGAATTAGGGTAGTAAAAGATTAAAGCGGGGGGGTTGAGGGTAGAAACCCTCAAGGTGTTCTTATTTATGTGAAAAAGGAGAATGTTTATGCATCCCGTATTTGAAAAATTAGCACAGTTAAAACTAGTGCCTGTTGTTGTTATTAATGATGTTTCTAAAGCAGTTCCATTGGCAAAAGCATTGTGTGAAGGTGGTCTACCATGTGCGGAAATTACCTTCCGCACAGCACAAGCGGCAGATTCGATTCGTGCAATTACAGAAGCATTTCCTGATATGGCAGTTGGTGCAGGTACTGTATTAACACCAAAACAGGTTGATGAAGCCATAGCAGCAGGTGCGACATATATCGTAGCACCTGGCTTAAATCCAGAAGTAGTAAAACACTGTCAATCAAAAGGTGTTTTAATGATACCAGGTGTTTGCACCCCTTCGGAAGTTGAGTTAGGCTTATCTCTGGGGCTGGAGGCATTAAAATTCTTCCCAGCAGAACAAGCTGGAGGCACAAATATGGTTAAGGCTTTATCTGCACCATACCGTAATGTGAAATTTATGCCAACTGGTGGAATAACACCCAAAAATATTTCTGACTATTTTGCTATAAGTAGCGTGTTCGCATGTGGTGGTAGCTGGATGGTTAAAGATGATTTGATTAATGCTGGTGACTTTGATAAAATCAAAGAGCTAACTCAAGAAGCGGTTGCACTTGTGAAATAGACTCCTTAAAGATAAAGCAGGAGAGTATACTTTGAGACATTTATTACCATCAGATATATTTCAGGTAAAATCAACATCTTAATAAAATTCACAACTCACATAAATCCTGTGAAGATAAAGGGCTTGTAGAAGAGCTATACCTTCAAGCAAGCTCTTTTTATATGCTAGGAAATTGCATTTGTAATTTCTAATTGCTTCTTAAATTTAGAAAATGTTTACTTGCACAGTGGAGGTGATCACCTATTATGAAATTAATCGTGCGGATATCAATTTGTATGAAGTCACAAAATAATTTTACATACACGATTCGTGTTCCTGAATTTGGGGTAAACCAAACAACAACCCACGGCTACCGCAGGGAAGCGGATACCCTCTTGAAAAAATACTCAAATGAAATTGTAGTTTATGATAAGCCTATGAGTTTTACTAGTCGCGTCCAACGGTCAGTTTATGAATTCAGCGATATGCTAAAATTGGCTATAAATTTAAATAAGCACATAATGTGCTATAGAGATGAAAACCACACTGGATTCGTTGTTCTTGTGGACGGAGTTGCTTGTTTGTATGTGATAAACTACAAAGGAGGCGAATCTGAGTCAGGCGATAAACTACCAACAGTTAAGGAGGTGGACTTGGAAATAGAAAAAATGGAGCTAATGACAACCAGTCGTAAAACCGAGGATTAAAAATAAATCCAAAAATGCTACAACTGCAAAAAACAGCATTGACAGACTAACAAGAAACACAAGAGATTTAATCGAACTTAGCGAAATTTTTAACGAGTACAATTGTTCTTTTAATTCGCTAATAGAAAGCATAGACACGCAAACTGCATCAGGGCGAATGTTCCTAAAAATAATCGGAATCTTTGCAGAATTTGAACGTGAAAACATTATCGAAAGAATAACCCTTGCTTGTGAAAAGAAAGTTAAAGAAGGGTACACACTCGCCAATTTTACTACCTCATATGGTTACGACCGTGAAAAAGGCGAAAGAATCCAAACAGTTAATAAACAAGAGGCAAAAATTGTAAAAGAAATATTTATAATGTTTGTTGAAGGGAATATGTCATATAACGCCATATGCAAAAATCTTAATCATCGTGGAATCAAGCCAAAGTTGGGCGAATGCGAGCGTTAGAAATCTACTCCGAAACGCTAACTATATTGGTAATGTTCGGTATGGCGTTGATGATAAAGACCGTTATTTTGAAGCAGAAGGCAAACACGAAGCGATTGTATCCGAAGAATTGTTTAATCAAGCACAAAGCAAAATGAGCAAAAATAAAAAAATCCCTCACAAAAAGACCAAGGGAAGATAATTATTTTAGTGGTACAATGCACTGCGCCAAGGTTTAGTCATAGAAAAGCGGAAGCAGCGTTTCAAGAATATATGTCAAACATGGAAGATATAACAGAAATTGATGATACAATGTTTGAAGAAAAAAGCCAGCAGATTATATAAATGAGCGGGTTACATTTGAAGAATACGAAAAAATGGCAAAAGTGATATCTAGCGAGAAGATGGGATATATTGAGCAGTTGAACAATATCCCAACAGAACCAACGGAAGATGTTTTACTTACAAAAGCAAATATCATAACAAACTTTAAAGATAATTGGAAGGCTTTAACTAATGCAGAAAAATTACAATTTTTGCAGAATTATATTGAGAAGATAAGCGTTGTTTCACGCAAGGATGAAGGGTATAAGGTGGAGATTTTGGGCGTTGATTTTTATATGGAGTGAGGTA
>Ga0123355_10001271_pt1 | contig 35217 bp, 18 predicted proteins | sample TergutEmb28metaG_3_FD_89872 | JGI IMG/M metagenome (GOLD analysis project Ga0123355, IMG submission 89872) | Embiratermes neotenicus P1 segment gut microbial communities from Petit-Saut dam, French Guiana - Emb289 P1 | ecosystem: Host-associated > Arthropoda: Insects > Digestive system > Gut ...
AAATTTTTTTTTGTGTAATTGATAAAAACACCTAGCCTTTTTTTTTCTCCGGGTTTTTTTTTTTTTTTCCCCCCCCCCCCCCCCCCGACATTCCTCTGTCTCACTGGACATTTGTGTTTGTTGTGTTGTTTTACAGCTAGGCCTTGGTGAGGAAGTCCATGAAGCAGTTTTGTCCACACACAAACCAGCCTTGCATTTCAGGAACTCTGTACATTTCTTGTAATCTTATAGCTTGCACATACTTGACAATGTGTTTGGAACAGGCCAGTGCTTGTCATTTCACCGAGTTTGCTGACTGGTGACATTCATTCGCCTACAAAATGGTAATTGTGAATGAAGCTGTTTTGTGGCGTGTGCCAGCTTGTTCCTCACTAGAAACTGGCAGAATTTTCTATGCTAAGTTTTGGGATCACAGCGGGAAGAAAGAAGAATGTAACTGCTCGGAATTATTGAATGTAATGTGTGAAAGAAGGGTACTGATTTTCAGCTCACATGCCATTCATTGGTGAAGACTGTATGTCTCTTCTACATATGATGTACATTACAGCACCCTGTCTCCCTTCTGCATATAGCCTATGCCATTTCAGACTTCTGTACAAGTAAAGCGATGGCCACATTTGCAACCTTTGAACTCTAGTGTGTGTATGTGTGTGTATCACACCAAGAATTACTTTTTATGAAAAATGGAGACAGATAATAAATATATTCTGTTTGTGATCATCATTTATAACAACAATTCTATTGTCTTCCAGAACAGACTATGTCAGTGGCTTCACAGACAAGCCTTGAAAGTGCGTGAGTACTTCACATTTTATTCATACTTCCATATAGAGTGCATTCTCGATTATCTGGGGTAATGGACAGGAGGTGGGCGCACGGAAAATTGAGAAACACTGATACTCCAAAACATATACTTCACTGAGCCACGAACAAAAAATGAAACTGTAAATTATTTATTCTATACTTAATGCATATATAGCTTATGAGTAGATGCTTATTATGTCAGTGGTCTGTGATATTTGTTAGTATTCATCATTTTGTTTGAGCACTCGGTGCCAAATCACATTATTTCCTGTCTTTGTCATTAGTCCTTAGCAACTTAAGATTGCGCACAGATAATCCATGAACTGGAGGAATGGATCTGTATACAAAGGGAATGATGAAAACTCATGGTTGATGGGGAGACACAGATGCATGAGGGATACACTCCTGTGATGTCAAAAATTGCAAAATCTACAAATAAGATCATGAGCTGTTATGAACACTTTGAATTATGTATTATTATTATTATTTTCTCATAACAGATTTTTCATGAGGCATACATTGTTCACCTTTACAAGGCATGGCTGTGTGGAAAATGTATAAAATATACTGAAGTTTGTGACATGTTGCTGATACAAAGAGTGAGGCATACACTGACATGAACGGTAACATATTGCATGTGTGTTAGATACTGAGAAATTGCATGAAGCTTGGAAACACATGCCTGATGGGAAGCTTTTCAAAGAAAATTTAAGACAGTGTATTATTGGGAGCTAGGCCATGAACAGGAAATAAACAAATAAGGAGGGATAACTTTACATTTTAGTCACTGAAATCTTCTGTCAGAGCATTGAATGGAAACTGTTAGCAATTTAATGTGGAGCCTGAAGGAAATACTGGTAAAAGAGTTTTTTTTTAATATATATTTATCTGTAAAGCAAGACCATATTTTTAGGTCTGTTGTTTTCATTCTGAAGAGTCCCTGGCCAGGCAAACTGTAGCAGATGGTTTTAAAGTTGTGTTGCTGGAAATCTGAATGTAAAAGCATGCTGGCCAAGACTAGTTTGGTGCCAGCGTGAATGTTGTGCTCTCTTCTGGTGAGAGAGAAGACAGGATGTCACAAATCATATTTTCCCCCTCCTTCCCCCTTACAGTGCACTGATACTGAGAATGTGGTGTAAGGTGACATGTATATTCTTAATCGAATCAGTTGCGGATTTTACTGAAAATACCCTAATATTGGGATGTTTATTATTATTAGTCAACCAAATTTGTAATAAAGAATCAGCATTGTTCATAACGAACAGCAGGAGATGGGCATATTGACAGAAAGGAAACGCTGACAGGCACATTTTATGTCAGCAGTATGCATATGGCAGAACTGGAAGAAAATATCAAGTCTTGTCAAACATTTCTTAGAAAGGGCTTCATTGTGTATTTTGAATTGTGTTAATGATATGTGAAGCTTACTTGCAAGCAGAAAGATGTCATTTTGAACATCTTTTTCTATGCAAAAGAAAACCAATCAACATAAAATAAATAGTGATGGGCAATATTTTTTCACTGTTACTAGCTGGAAGAATGGCTCACTGTTTCTTGGCTACTGATTTGTGTTTGTAAGGGGAAACTTCTGACCGGTTTATGCAGCATCATATAATGAAAACCCTATATATTTAGGATAGGTTTCAGTCCTTCAAAGTACCGAATATGAGGGTTAGGGCATTAATCTGCAACTTCAGTAACCAGAACTCGTTTATCACTGGCTGTTCAGTTACATTCTGTATATTTGTTTCATACCAATTAATGTTATTAAAAATATTACATGTATTCACCTTGTTATTTATTTGTGCATGATTAAACTTGTTAATGATAAACAATTAGAGTTCTACCATGGAGGACTCAGTTTGATTCTGTGGCAGTATATATGGTACTGCAGCTTCCATTACTTTTAATTGTGACATCTATGCCTAGTTGGGGAAAGAGATTTTTCTTTTCTGCAAAGAATGGCTGTTGGGTCCACCCAGTCTCTTCTGTGGTCTCTCCATAGTGATTTACAAATTCAGTATCAGGAAGAGGAATGATGATTGTAAGTGTCCTTTATATGTTCATTCCAAGCATTATTGATAACATCATGACACTAAAACAACAAAATGCACAAACTTTTTCCTTAGATATAGTATCACACTTAATACTTTTATATATTTCAGTCCACAAGGACCATAAGCAGGGAATCAAACCAAGTAATACAGCATAAAACCAGTCCGTCACTTTTGTCTGCAGTTGACATGGAGTGAAAGTGTCAAATGATCCAAATTTGTGCGTATAATTGTATAAACATAATGGCTCTTGATATACGGTACCTAGTACATAAGTTGCTGCGAAGGTACTTTTATATGAAGATCCATCACATTTATACAAAGCTACAAATAAATGCCACCATTTTAATTAAGTGGCTCTTACACCACTTCATCTGTATACTAAAGTGGCTGATTTGGTTTTAAAGCTGTATTACTTTGTTTCCCCGATGTTGGGACCTTGCAGACCAAAACATAGGAATGTGAAGTGAGATATAACTAAGGAACAAGTTGGTGCATTTTATTGCCATAGTGTGGTGAACCAGTATCTGTTGAATGCTGTTTTCTGTTATGGTATACCATGTAGTAAGGCAAAAATTTACCCACGTTTTGGATGAATGTATTATGTTCATGTTCAGGGTAGAAGAGTACACGGCGCCACATCCCAGATTACAGTAGTCAGAACCTTAAATGTCCCAATATGCATTATGGTTTAGCCATCAAAGCGTGTATGATGGGTTAGAGACTGCATTGAAAGTGAAACCAAACTGATAAGGAGATACAACATGAGTCATTACGTCAGACCAAAGCCACATTCTGAAACACCGATTTCGATAACGAACATTGGGTGGGGACAGGCCACAGACAATACAAATGCTTGGAGATAGTTTTGAATTTCGGAACCAAACATTAGCAATGCATATAACGGGGAATTTAGCTCTTAGGACCGAGCACATTTTGTACGAGCTGAGGGCAGGAATGGACCGCAATGATTTTCTGCTGTGATATGACAATTACATGTGTCAGGAGGCGGGTTCGAAGTACTCAACCGCAGTGTAAGAATGAAATAACTCGCTGCGTATCATTGATTACAGGTAGCAACGTTTTAGTCTGCGGCGTTTCACAGCAGAACTAAGAGAGGAGCGATGTGAAAATAATGAACGACTTGAGTTACGTCGATGTGGGAGTTAGAGAAACAGGGGGGTATTACTGAAACAATTCGGGTCACACTCCGGGTCATATGAAGCGCAAAATTCATCGCCCATTAGTACCTGACACTTGTTGGTAGTATTTTCGTCACGCCAGCGACTTTTTGTTATTGATTACAATCCTAGAAGTAGCATCGTAACACTTTTTTTTTTTTTACTGAATGTTTTAAATTCTTCCCAGACTAAACTACTACAAATTGTACGCATTTCCCACGTTGGTAGCATAATATCGATATTTTATGCCGGAGTGTTCCCCCAGCCTATCGATGCTAAGCTCGCTAAACTTCAAGATGGCGTCATAACTTTGGGCTTGTTTACGTTGCAATGTACATTCGCTTTCAGTTACGCCCATTTTCGTACTGAATGTTTGTTGTATTTGTATTATTTAGAAACAGATTACCTTATTTCGACGTATATTATTTTTTATTAATGGGTAATTTGCAATGTCTAAAATAAGTGAGAGAGAATTTGATACGCAATGTCGATTGTGCACATCAACGGAAGAAGGTCACATACAAATTTTTGGTCCGGAGGGTGAATGTCGAAATTTGGCTAACAAAATTAAAGAATGTCTTCCAGTCTCAGTAAGTACACATATAAACCCAGTTTACCATTTCATCGTATTATCCTGTAAGGTAGAGTCTAATGTGCTGTGGTTGCCATTCGAAATTGAGGTCTTGTTGAATGGCCTGTATAGGCCTAATTTGGGCGTCACGTCCCTTTTACGAATTCCATCGCAGTTGGCCTCGGCTTATGTTTTGTACTTCGTTAAAGTGATAGAAGTTCCACCAAATGTGAGAATTGGAGGGAAGATTTTGACGAAGGTGCCACTGATATGTAGTACAATATTGGGAATGTGTTACTTTGTATGTGGAGTTAAGACTTAGGTGTTACAGTATTGGAAATGTTTCGGAAAGTTACGTGTAAATGTTAGGTACGTACGTTTTTAGAAATTTACCTGTTTTGATGGATTTTTTAAAATTCAGTTTTTATGCCAGCAGTCCATTATAAGTTGGTAAAGAGAAAATTGGCAATGCATGTAGTAGGGTACTGATGTCCACCACATTACAGTTTAGGTGACTGTAAGTATTAAACGGTAAAAGGAACGTTACTGTGAAACCAGCGAGGCGTGATCAAACACCTTTTCAGTAGAACCCACTGCCAGTACCAGAACTTGTTGTATGCAGTTTATGGGTACTTTTTTACACTTTGTATTCAAACAGCTGATTTCCCCATTATCTATCATAATATTTATCTTTCATTTGCTTGGTCTTGCAAACGTCTTTTTATTATATTGTAAGTCTTAAAGGAAATTTCAAGGTAAGATCAGTATATGAATCATTTGTATTGATGTTCATGGGTGAACAATTGAAGAAAATTCCACGTAAGACTTTCCATGCGTGACAGCGAGGCAGAGGATCATGATTCAGATATAAGCAGAATGAAATTTTGGAGATAAATTTAGTAAAAACAAATGTATATATCCCTGTGTCAGCTTTGAGGTGCTGATGGTGACAGTGAAGATAAGCATCATTTGAGATGTTAATATGGCATAGTCCAGGAAGGGCTGCACAGTTCCCAGGCACCTGGCTAGGTGGGCAACTGTGTTTTATGTGGTGTGCCAAATATTTTTAGCATAATAATTGCTGCTTTTTCCATATACAGAAAAAATGTGTATCAGGTCACATGTGCTGAGCACCTAGTGCCAGATGACTGAGGTTGATAGGTCATTCCAGAAGGGAGGGCCCTTAGTGTGGAACTTTCTTCATGTCACCTTTGCAGCACCCTGAATTTGGAGATGGCACCTAGATTTTCGAAAATTTTTGTACCCCTGTTAGTAGGTATGTACCAGTGTTTCAGAAGGACCTGCTGCCTCCTTTGGCAGGGTACTTGAAGGTGTTTACTCTGATGATGGAGACATATGGTAACTGTGAAACATTGGTACGTGCATACCAGGCTACATTGTGTTATCCTAAAAGATGGTTGGTTTCATTACATCGTGTAAAGGTTTACAATAATTTTTGTGTAAGATTTAACTATTTTTTTTAAGTACAGGTAAATATATGATCATAACAAATTATGGGTTACATACTCATTTACTGTGCAAGTTCATTTTGTTTCATAAATTTTGGGCATTGAATCTGAAGAGTCTTATCTAGGAAAGAATCATTAATTTTCAACTTGTGCAGAATGTTGAAAGATGTCTATAAAGGGTATATATAAATTACTTTTAGTGTTATAGATGAGGCTTGTGGTGTGTGGTTGCTGATCTTCATGTACTTGAACTGTGGTTAAATGTCACAACTTATTTTCATGATTCTCTTGGCTTGTCAGTAATTTGGAAAAGAAAGGCTTCAACTTAGTGGCAAATATATTATTCATGCTTGTAACTTAATGGAGTGTCATTATTATGATTCTTTACAGTACTTTTCTGATACTAATAAGGTTTGTAAAAGTCTTTTATATACATCATGATATAGTTGGCAGTTGCTGTCAACAGTGCTGATGGTTATGGCATGACTCATGTAGTTTATGTGGGATTTGTGGAGGTCCAAGTGGCCATGGGTATGGCATTGTTAAGTAAAACACTTATAGAAAAACAGTGCTTTTTTATAATGACACAAATTTTAGTACAGTAGGAAGAAAACCCTACAATATATAGTGTATTATTTGATTTTTTGCTTACAATCTGACATATTTTGGTTTTATTTAACCATTGTCAGGGGTCAGTTAAATATGTCATGAAGATTACAAGACCATGCCATAGTAATGGTTAAAATTGTAAGAATTACTGTGTAATGGTCTTGTAATATTCATGATGTGTTTAATTGACCCCTAATTATGGTTGAATAGAACTAAAATGTGTCAGTGTGTAAGTAAATAACAAAATAATGCAGTGTATATTGTTGGTTTATTTTTGTATAGAATGTAGTACAGGTTGTATTTCTCAAATGATCTCACAGTACAATAAATAAGGCATGCCAGATGTTGAAACACATAGTAAGGATTCAACCCACAGATCCAGAACTCATCTGTAGTTCATGTACTGTTGATCAAATTTACTGTCAGATATTAGGTCTACCCATTTTTCTCTTTTGTGAGTTCTGTTACAGCATTCTTTACCAGTGTGCTAATGTATAGTATCATGATTCCACTAATTTTCCACCACGTTTATGAGCTACTTTGCTTATGGTGTAGTGTGTTGTTAATCGTAAATTCTTTATTGTATTATCCAGTTAGAGAGGGAAGATGCCTTGTCAAAAAGTGTGTGCAAAACCTGTGTATGCAAGCTGGATGAGTTTCACCGCTTCCGAGAAGCTTGCGTCCAAGCAGAAATAGCTTTAGAATCAAATCTCAAGGACCAACAGTCTTCAGCATTCCCATTAGAACCAGAGGTAATCAGATTTTTGTGTTTTATAGATTATATATGTCAAAACCAAAGGTTTCAGTTTGCTATTGTATCAGATTTGGAGTGTTCAAGTAGCAGCCACTTATTAGAGGAGCCTGGTTTAATGAAATACTGTTACAAGAATTCCCCATATTTTTGAACATTTGTTTATATTTTATGTTAGAAAGCAGTGTATTGTAAGTATAATTCTTACTTGCTTGAATATCAGTAGCTATAGTAAGAGCTATGATATCCAGCATATTTGGGAATGAAGGGTTACTGAATAATTTAATTATCTGGATATTAGATTGCTATACTTAATGTGTATCTAGGTGTACCAGGGAACCTTGTGGACAGACCAGACCATTTAATTTGTGACTTGATGGTGTGTCCTGTTTTGTCTGCCACACTTTTTATTCTCTTACTGTCTCTACTTGTGTAACATGGTGCATATACTGTATAATCCAAAATACACCAACAAGATACCAGTAATTTGTGGATGAACCCTTGGCAAGTGATGCTACCTGCTGGTGGTTGATAGAACATTGAAATGTAATGGTCCGCACTGTGGTTTGCCATGCTGTTTTCATCGTGACAACTTGGATGGTTAATTACCAACTGAAACCTTCTGGGTATGCCATCCAACAAGATATAAACACATACTTATTGCAGTAACTTATGTGTATGTATTTTTAAACTGTGGGTTCTTGTGATTTAATTACACCTCTGGATTGGTTCTCATACTTCTGTAATTTACTTTATAATTCTAATATATTTAACCTTTGTATTTTACATCCCCGAAGGTGGCTACATGGTTGGGTGAAACATGTAGTAGTGGGTTGTGAATATGAACTAATTTCAGTATACTTATGTGCGTTATTTGGTACCATTATTGTATATATTTTGTAAGGAATTGTCATCCTTGTTGTGTTTTGAATTTTTCAAAAGACTTCCCCATTTTAATTGACACCTAAAGTAGAGATTAACACTGACCTTTTAAGAAGTTACAGTTGCTATATTCTGTAACGTGGGTGTACATTTCAATGCTGTTGAAGCCTGTGGGATTTTTTTTTTGTTGCAAACCACACTACACAAAATAAGTACAGTATCCCTGAAAACAGATATTAAGTTTTTGGAAATTTAGGTTTCGTGGATGTAAAGGGATTGAGTAGGTGATTTTGAGGAAATGCTAAATTTCTGACCACACATGCTTAGAAAACTAGAGTAAAATTGGATGTTTGTTAAGTATTCAGTAGTTTAAGACATTGAGTTGTAAGTGTGTTACAAACTTTAATATAGAGATATTGCTCGTGTGATTGTTGTATTGTGCATTTTTTGGTGAAATAGTTATTTTTTACCCACTTGATTCTTTCGGACACTGTATTGAAATTTGTTAGTTTCTGACATTTGCAGTTGTAAACATATGAGCAGGAAGAAAAATGAATATTCTGTGAGATGAATGTGTGGACACACTATAATGGTGAAATGATAAAATGAATGCCTTTCTGTGAACTAATATTTTGCAGTATGATGTACACAAAGGTTGTGAGGATGTTTTGTAATGACACATAACTCCATCCATATAAATGGTGGAGTATATTTTTGTAAGCAGCTTGTCTTATGCACTGTTTTATGTCAGGGTAGGGTCATAAGGCAGGCTGTTGTAGATGCAGTAATGAACCTTTACATTTGATACAGGTGGGAAATTTTATTGCTTGGCTCTCTGAAGTTGGATGTTCGGTATATCTGTGCATCATCTGCACATATAGTCACAGGCATTATATTCGCTGTTTGACACTGATCATATTGGTATATGGAGAAAGTTAAGAGCCCAGAGAATAGGTGAGGTGTCTGCTCTTCTGAGACATGACACTATATAATGGGGTGATAGGTTCCTGATAGTTTGAGACAATGTAGTGGTCTCATCTTCAACGGTTGATGCGTCCGAGAAGAATTAGGTTTTTTCTTGGACATTTTTACCCCTGAAGATGAGACCACTACATTGCAACAATGGGCACCAATTACCCAGCATTGTTGTGTAATATCCCAGAAGAATAGCTACTGTAGCTACTCTGTTGCAAAGACTAAAAAAAACTCAAACCCTGAAATATTCCTTACACAGTCATGTCCCTTATATGTCATGTATAAAACAACTGGATGAATTTGCAAGACATGATGTTTGTGTGGTGGTAGCTATGAAGATTACCATCTCGTGGATGAATTTGGTTCATATTGGAGGGTTGATATGGAGTGGCTAGTTTTTAAGTTATGAGTGGGACTTTAAAACAAATAATTTTTATAAACTAATGTTGTTCACAGGCATTTCACCTAACAGAAAATGAAAAAGTGTTCAGTAGTATATAATGATACTAGACTGATAATATTATCTTTATTGTAGTGCTGCCTGCAAGAAGTGGAACCTGGGAGCAGTTCTGTTAGACCTTCCAATCCATCTGACTCTGGTAGTGTTCCTGTTAATTCCAGAGCGACAGACATTGTCTATAATATGCCACATTTACAGATGAGTGGTGGTGGTGGTGGTGGTGGTCTGGATATCTTCCCTAGACCAGATTCACCTACAATGAAAAAGTTGATGCAGCGTCAGGGTGAGCACTGGATATCTGTATCATTGCATACAGTGTTTGATTATATGAATATGAACTTAAATACAAGGGTGTCCAAGAAGAGAATAACGCAAAATATTACTTACATAAGAGAAAATATTTATTGCAAAGAGGAAAAGGTAACCTGACTTTGCAGTAGCCTATCTAGGAGTGTTTTTCTAGTTGTTGATTTCTGTGGCACTTTTTAATTTGGCCATTGTCTGTAGGTTGGCAGATTTTGAAACAGTATTGTCACCTGTCATGTGCTGTCATCATTGCATGTAGCTGTTGCCTGTGTGACGTGAGTGGTGTCACAGTTCCTTGAAGGTCTAGAATTGACTCTTGGTAGTTTTTCATTATAAACAAACCAAATTTTTCACCGGCTTTGAGTACCACACACATACATTCAGTCATGGAATGAAACACTCTTCATAAAATTATGAAAGTTTATCTTGTAGTAATGTGTATGCACTTGGTGAGTAAACGGTCACCATGTTGTCCATTTTAGTATTCATGTGATTATTCCATGTATATTTTCTCTTTGTGTTTTTATCATTTTATGACTTCTTGAAAATTGTTTCTTGTGAAGCAAAACATGTTGGGGTTGGTATAATATAGACCATTATGGAGTTCCCCTATACACTGAGAGTATTTAGTTGGTTGATTTATTAAAGGTTACATTTGAAAGATTTATTTTTCATGGTAGTGTCATTCCATTATACCAGAGAGAAAAAAATGTGAGTAGATCTTCAGAGAAGTGTTGACTGTTCTCATTTCAAAGGCCTTGGTGATCTGGTAATCACACCTGTCATCCCTAAGACACCCAACAGTCTGCTGGTACCTTCAGCTAACGGTAAACCAAAGACAGAGGTAGTGTCCTTTTGGTCCCGCGTGGGTCACCCAACTCTGGAGGACTATGTCTTAATGAAAGAAGATACATTTACAGTGGACAATAGCTGCTTTGACAGCCACAACAGGTAGGTTAATTCACTGATAATTTTGTAGTTGGAAGTTTCTTTAGAAGAGACAAGTTGGAATGTTCTAATTACAGAGCCATAACACTACTAAATGTTACATATAAAGTGCTATCAGGTATCCTGTATAATAGATTAGCACAATATGCGGAAGAAATATTAGGAGACTATCAGTGCGGATTTCGAACAAACCGTTCAGCCATTGACCACATTTTCACCAGAAGACAAATACAAGAAAAGGCGTATGAATATAATATACATTTACATAACCTGTATATAGATTTTAAACAAGCTTTCAGTAGTGTTAATAGAAGTAGAATGTTGGATGACCTCATGCTATTGGGTATACCAAAGAAATTAACCCAACTTGTGGGTGTGACCATGACTGGATCCAGGGCAACTGTAAGAGTCGATAATCAATACACACCCACTTTTCCCATCACCAATGGTGTGAGACAAGGAGATGCACTCTCTTCCATACTATTTGATTTAGTCCTAGAAGCAATAACTCGGAAGCTGAACATCACTGGACATATAGGAACAAAAAGTGCACAAATCTTTTCATACGCCGATGATGTGGCAATATTGAGCAGAAATGAAAATGCACTAAAAGATGCCCTAGGCAACAAAGGAAGTGAAGCAAGAGAAAGGGGACTTCTAATAAATGAAAATAAGACCAAATATATGGAAGTAACAAGAACAGTAGTTAATGGCAACCATCTGCAATGTGGAAAATACGAATTCGAACATGTGAAAGAACTGACCTACCTAGGCTCACAACTGAATCAAACAAACTCCGCCAATTGTGAAATACAAGCAAGAATTATTAGTGGAAGCTGTTGTTACTACTCATTTGGAGCATTAAATAGAAGTTCAAAACTAAAAATATATAAAACCCTAATAAGACCTGTAGTAACATACGGATGTGAGGCCTGGACATTAATAAGTCGAAATGAACAACAATTAAGAATATTTGAGCGGAAAATATTAAGGAAAATTTTTGGCCCAGTACAAGATGAAAATTGAACTTGGGAAATCAGAAAGAACCATGAACTGAATGAACTCATAGGAAGTGCAGACATAGTAAGATTTATAAGAAGCAGAAGAATGGGCTGGCTAGGACACGTGATGCAGATGGATGGAGGGAGAATGCCCAGAAGAATATTAGAATGGAAGCCAATGGGTAGGAGAATAAGAGGAAGACCAAGGAAAAGATGGATTGAAGACGTTGAGGGAGATATCCAGACGATGGGAATAAGAGGGTGGAGAAAATTGAATAAGGAAAGGATGGAATGGAAGAAAATCACTGAGAAGGCTAAAACCCATAGTGGGTTGTAATGCCAACAAAAGAAGAAGAAGTGTCTTTAGAATGTCTGTCAGTTCAAGGTTTTATTCCATACTCTGATACCATATGTGTGGGTGTGATGTGGTCACTGTTGTACTCTGTTGTGGAAGTAGATGTTCCACAAGGATGTTCGGTAAGATTACAGCTCCAACCTTATCCAAAACCCCTGAATATAGTACTTCTAACAGTTTGGCACCAGTGTTAATTCCAGATGCAATCAGTAGATTACTGGGATTTAAATTACAGGATTTATTTTTGTTTTTAATGCAAACTCTTGCACCCACAATCCCAAGGAAAAACTCCATCATGACCATATAGGAGTGGCTAAAAGAGGTTGAAAGATACACAGTATTATCTGGAAACTCAACCATCCACCCTGTAATGCAGTGTATGTGTTGTTTAGTGCCAAAAGGTTAAAAATCCTGCTAGAAAGTTTATATTAATATACAATGAGTTATCATTCAGTTGAAAATACTCATTTTGTGGGGTTATGACCTGGATTATGTGACAGGGGATGTGGGTGGCATTTACAATGTTCATGATGAGAGTGTGTGTTACATAGCAACATAGAATTATCTGAGTAAATTTATTTTCTGTTTCACTTCTGGTGTAATACTTGAAAGGCACACCCGGCCCCTTATCACTTTCTGATTTAAGAGCCTGAAATACCTGTTGTATGGAGTTCAGCTTGGTTTTTACATTTTGTAACCTGATTCAGTGAACTTCAAGAGTTAGACTTCTCCCCTGTTTGTCAGTTTGGTAAACAATAAAATCTTATTACACTGAAATTAATTGCAGCCTAAGTTTGAACATTGGTATGTGTGAGTTACACTTGTAACATTTGTAATTACATAAATGTGTCATGCTTTGTAGGTTTTCTTTACTATGTGGAAGGAACTGTTGATTGATTTTTGTGTTTTTAATGACCATTGTTTCAACTGTAGAGGTTTGTATTAGTGTTGAATGAGAAGGAATATGATACTGCATGTGGGGTTGCGAGTTTGCATGGAGGAAGCAAACAGGGAGGCCATGGCCAGGAAACAGGCAAAAGAGCCACAAGAAGCAGAAGGTTGTGACCTCTTCAGAGCATTAGTCTTGGTTTCATTTGGGGAACCGAGGGAAACTGTGAAAGGTCTTTGAAAAATTGCTAATTAGTGGGCAGAAATTGAAACTGGCTACCTCTTAAATACAAGTAGGAAGTCACACTGCTGTGAGACTGTCTTAGGTAGGGGAGTTTGTTGTAGATGGACTTTACTGTATTGTATCAGCCATTATAACAGTCACATACTTTGATGGTTTTGCAGAGCATCAAGATTAATAGCAAGTGGCCAGATAGAGTTCCAAGCCAGCCACAATGCTCAAAGTCCAGCAGAGCAAGACAAGGACATTTTATTGACACAACGACGAAGGCGTGAAGTATTACCACCAATGTGGGATGTGTATGAGAAGGTAGCATTTTCACCAGGAAAGGAAAATTCGGATTCCTCGTATCAGAATGGGAACAGTAAGATGATGTACACTGTCACTCACAGGCGATACATCATCTCAAAAGGTGCCTTTCCCTGCTCTCTCTGCAAGAGGTGTTTCAGGATCAATCAAGGTGAGGTCATTTTGTCTTTTCTAGTGCTGTTGCGTAGGTTGAATTGACACCATACAGTATGTTGTAAGATAGGATTATCTGTGAATTATGCTTGCTGGTTAGAACTGAACTCTACTTGCACACTACATTAACATGGAAAAAGTACAATACACATTTTTTTTCTTTACATTCATACCATGCATCTTGATATAATCAAAGTTTTATTTATTTACCAACTGATGCACTAGTGAGTTGTTTTAAAAAAACAATATTAAAATTTACATTAAAACAGCTCTGACCTGTTTCGGTGTAACTGTAACACCGAAACATGTCAGAGTTGTTTTAACGTAAATTTTAATGTAAATTTTAATATTGTTTTTTAAGACAACTCACTAGTGCATCAGTTGGTGTATAAGTAAAACTTTCATACAATACACATGTTTAAAGTTGTTTGGAATGTAATGGGCTCACCAAGTGTGTTAGGTAGGGCTTTTTGAAGATAGCTTTGGAACAGAGTCCATCATGAGAAGCTGATAGGTCCTCAGCTAGGCAAAGAATTCTGTATGCTATGTGCATTATGTAACATATACGTTACTCCTACTATTAACAGAATGTAAGCATTTTGTTAAAGTTAATTAAAAGTGAATGCTTTTATGTTGTAACCTGGTGTGTTGGGGGGAAAGTAGGGGGGATTGCCTTCATATTGGAAGTGAAAGCAGTCCACAAGGTATATAATACAGAGAGTAACTTTATGTCTCTGAGTATAGAAAAATACATGTCTGACTTGCTTGTGGGTCATAGCCCATATGCAGTTCCTCCGTATCAGGACTAATAAAATGTGAGACACATTCAAGTGCGTGGTGGGCCAATAGCATTACAATTAGTGCACAGTGTCTGTGAGTATCATACTCAATTGTAGTGTTGTCATCTCAGCGTTATGATCTGTGTCCGATTTAGTCCGTGCCAAGACAGGTGTTTAAGTGGGTACCAGGGTCTTTCCTCCAGGAATAAAGTAGCCAGCGCATGAAGTTAACCTCTCATGACTGTCTAGTGTGGAGGTTAAGAATGAGTGGAGCTGTACCTCTATTCCCCCTTTATGCTTTCGTGGGATGCTTAGGGAAAACGTTACTTGTACCAAGATGTCTTTGGATGAAGCGTGGGAATTTAGATGATGCGTTAAGGATGCCGGGTCTTGAAAACATCCTTTTCAAGGCCAAGCATTATGATTTGCATTGTAAAAGTGGAATGCTTAAAAAATGGAAATGCTTGTAAACTGTGGGTTGTCTGTCTACAATTGAAAATGAATGGTGGGACCCTTAAATAGTACGCAAGTGAACGACTAGTATGTAGCAGATTTAGCTGCTTCCCGTGCACTTCTAGCATTTCCCACGCAGCAAAAATAATTTTTTAACCATACATGTGAGTAACTTTGCTGCTCGGGTTCATTGTAAATGCAAAAATAAACTCTGGTATGTGCATATAGGGAGCTGAGATAATATTAACACTTTCATGATAATGAACATTTTTGTAACGTACATTGTCCCAGTATTTTGATGCTTTATTCTGCTGTTTATTTTAGGTTTTGATCGAGAAGGTTCAGAGCCAAGGGACCTGTATGAAGCAGATGAGAACTCGGCAGATCTCTCAAACAGCAAATCTTCTGATTACGATGATCAGACTGCTGGTACCACCAGTAGTACCCACTTGAGTATGAAGTTTTTCAGTTGTCACATTTGCTGTAAAGTATTTCCAAGACGTAGTTCACTAAAACGCCATCAGCGTACTCACATGGACAGAAAATTGTTTTCATGTCCATTGTGCCAGAAGGGCTTCAACCGGAAAGAACATCTGTCTCGTCACATGATATCTCATTCTGGAGGAAGACCATATAATTGTGACATCTGTTACAAACCATTCACACGGAAGGAACATCTGGCCAGACATCGACTTTGCCACTTAAATGCCTTGCGTTATTCCATTGGTGACAGTACTAGCACTTCAGATATCTCCATCCAAAGGAACAGTGGTGATATGCCTGCAACTGAGCTCTCTGGTAGTCCTAGCACTCCATCAAATTCCACCATTGCACAGGATGATGACTCTTCCTCCAACATGGCCAGGCCCTTTGTTTGTGATTTGTGTGGGCAGGGGTTTGCCAGGAAGGAACATCTGTTGCGACATCAGCTCCGAACCCATCGCACCACCCCAGAAATTCGGGATGAACTCAAACCTTATAACTGCAATATTTGCTCCAAAAACTTTACCCGCAAAGAACATCTTGTTCGTCACCAAAAGATTCATATGAGAGACTTTTTGTTTGGGTCTGCCAGAGGAGTGATTCCTGGTACTGATGTGTCAGTATCACCAGTATTAACTAATCGTGCTACATCTAGTGGGGGTACAGTAATGAAAGCAGAACCACTTGAGGGACTAATCCCACATTCAAATCTGCCAGGATTGAGTATATCTGCTGTTCCCATTAAAGCTGAGCCTTCATCCTTATCGGATGATACAAAAATCAAGCCTGCAGATACAGATGAGAATCAGACAGTAATGAATGGTCAGGATGATGATATGTCTTTGCAGTCTTCCTTGCAGGACAGTGTTGATCAAACATTACCCTCAACATCAGCAGAAGCTAATCCTGGTGGTGGTGAAGTTGTGAACAAACCTCATCGTTGTCAGTTTTGTACAGACAAAACTTTCACTCGACGTAGTCATTTAGTGAGGCATTTTAAACGGTTCCACGCTGACAAACCATTGAGCCTTGTCTTGTCTAATAGGCGTAGAATTTCTGCACAGGAGAGACAAGAATTTGAAAGATACATGCTCAACAATGGGCAGTACTGGTGTGTAATTTGTGGAAAGACATTTGGGCGTCGGTACCACCTTGAACGTCACATGAAACAGCATGGCCCTAATGAAATTGCACGTCCTTTCCGTTGTTCAGCTTGCAACAGTTCTTTTACCCGCCATGAACATTTTCAGTCTCATAAATGTCAAGGTAGTAATGATCTTACTTCACAAGTAAGGCAGGAAGAGTTGAGTTCTAAAACAGATGGGGAAGGTATATCTGCAGAAACAGAAGACACCAAGGATATGGTGAAAAAGATGCCTGCAAAACGTGACAAACGGAAAAGAAGCAAGTGTAATTATGAATGTGTAACTTGTGGCAAAAGTTTCTCTAAAAAGAAACTATTGAATAGGCATACTGAATCACATGTGGATCTGACAGAGGACAATAGTCAACCACTGTATTAATATATGCTTATTTAAGAGTAGAGGAAATATAGGAGCAAAGTCATGTGGAATTAAGTGAGGATAGGAAATAGTTGGATGTTCCTTAGGCATGCACATTGATGTACATTTAATTTCTCTTATTTTTGTGTGTGGGTCTTTTGTTGTAATTTTTTAGTTCTGTGGCTTCCTACCTTCTCATAATATGATGTCTTATTATTTTTTTTAAGTAACCCAAATGCTGAAAATGCACTTCCATTTTGAAAATGTAATTAATGACTTGAATTTCAGTTTGCAGTATAGATTAATATTAGATTTTACATATAGGCTTGCCATGTCGTGGTCCAGTTGCCTCTTTCTGGCTGTGTTGTCAGCCAGTGGGTGAACATCCTGTCCCTTTCACTTATTTCCGAACCTTGCTAAAGTGAAACAGTCCAGCCCTACTCTTGCATCTTGTTTTCTATTCAGTGTGAAAGTAGGATTTTTAACAGTGGTTCCTACGAGTTGCTGTTCTTATTCCTTGTTTTTGATTTGTCGTACTCTTTCTTCAGAAAAGTCACCATTGATTATAAATTGAACAAATCTGTGAATTAATTCTAGCCACATTTTTCAATTACATTGCCAAAAGTAAGAATCTGATGGTCTTGGTATAATATTCTGGTCTTCCATGCAGAAAGTTTGGTGCAAGAGCAACCAGATTTACTGTAAATGTTTCTGCTTGCTTTTCTCTTCTCTTGCCCCTTCAACCAGAGTAAAATCTTAATTTATTTAGGGAATGTCAGGCTGTGACCATGGTTCAAGTTTATTAAGCAGATTGCCATCATCATGTCCTGACTGAGAGAAGCTGGAAATTCTGCCCAGGTACTCCCTTTCTAGAATGTGTATTCATACCTTGACCATATTTAGTCTGTTTTGAGGCCATATCTGGAGGCATAAGCCACAAACTGACAATAGATCATATGTGCTAATAATTGAATGTAGATCATTGTATATAGGCAATGACAGACATTTGCTGTGGTTAGTACAGTAGTATGTTTAATTTCTTGTTATTTTTTGAGGCATTCCTCACCTGCATGATTGATTTTAGTAAGACAGACATACAAGAAGTGTGTTGTGATCATTGTCATGATTGTAAATTATTTTTTGTTATTCATTTCACATACCAGTTCAAATTATTGCATAATTTGATTTTGAGAAATTTGCTGGTCTCTTTCACATGAAAACAGGGTTCATTTCTGGAACTAGGAACAACCTACCAGCAGAAGAAAACCTACATTATTGTGAAATCCAGTTCATTTGAAATATTATATTGGTTATCAGTCTGGTGATGAGTGTATTCATTAGTAAATTCCAATGAAGAACGGCAAATAGGGCAGCAGAGATCCTCCCACTTCTTTGGATCATTGTGTGATATATTACTTTGTATTTTGTTCCTTTACATAGGTTTGAACTTGACATCGTTTATGAAAACATTAATGATTGGTTAACACAAAAATGAAGCAGCAGGATGTATCATATAGAAGGCACTTTGAATGGTGTGGTTTGAATTGCCCAAATTTTTAATCCCACTTGATTTGTGATCTTTTATTGTAATCATAATTCAACTGCTGAACTATATTTTATTGCCAGGCTATATCGACAGTGTTACAGACATCTTGCATCACTTCATGCAGAACAATTCACGTGATGATGGGCAGCACAGTGTTGCCATTGTTAAGATTTCATATGAATTGAGTTCAGTGCATTTTAGTTCAGTGTACTGCAGTTAGACATCTGTACAAGCATGCATTTTTTATTGGAAAAATGTGCATCTTGTTTTTACAATAGACGCTGAATGTTTTGACTCTTGTGGGTCGTCATTGGGTTCTTCACATAAAAATGTCAGAGGAGGAGTTTATGTAATTTTACAATTTTCTTTTTCCAGTATGAGATTTTATACTGTCCATTGGAATTGTATTTGAAAGTGAATACAGTGAAAGGTCACAGATCATTTTGGACTGAAAATTGAAATAACTGAACATGACCACTGCACACTTTATCTTGCAACTTGCTCTGTAAATAGAAGTTGCTTGAGTGCAGATTTGGCCAACAAGACCACGTTCCCCTTCTTACAGTTTTTCACGAAGAATAGTATGTAGACAGTGCGTAGAATTAAATTGAAAATCATACAATTTTACCACAGATGGTGTCAGTTTGAATTTATGACTTCAAAAAATCTGTGCTCAGTAACCATTCTTGTACTTGTTGCACACCACACACCACATAACAACTGTAAGACTGTGTAATGGCAATGCCTGGAGTAACATGAGAAAGTCGTTATTCTGAGAGTTCCCTTAGCCGCGCAGGTGAAACCAAGTTTCGCGACTAACAGATTGAGTTGGGTTCTTTGTGTCTATCATGCACCCGTTGAAGATACTGGTTCTCAAAATTTAAGTCTTGCTTTGTGATCTGACTTTATGAACCAGAGTTGTCTTACATGGGTGTGGTATGCATGTGTCTTCTGTGTTCTGGAACCTGTTGCTTGAAAACTTTGTGTTTTTATATACATATATTGTGTGAATTTGCGTGACACTTTTGGTGGGAGCTGTGTTCAACATGTATCATATGACTGCAGGATGACTTGTAAAGCAGAAGGAAATGTGGTCAGTGTGTGGCTGTTTTAACATAACTGAGCCAACAGGAAGTGACTGTCATTAAGTTGTTGTTTAAAGTAATGCTCTAATACATAGTAACTACTTGATTTTTCATTTATATAAATTAATTAATTTTGAGAAAAGTATGTGTCGCGTTAATGAATAAGTTTGTGTACATATAAAACGGATGGACATTAGCTGTCTTGTTTTGAAATTACATGTCTGCATAGGGTTGTGGATTAAAAACACCAAATCCAAGCAGAAATACAGAACTCTCACACATACATTAGAGGAAGTATGTTCATCTTTGTCTTTGTGGCTTATGCCTGTCAGATGGATAGTGGTACCACAGTACAGAAGAAAACTATAACTATTGGAGCCAAAATAATTGGAATTTGCAGGATTTTGACATTCCTTATTAACATTGATTGGCATATTGCTCTGAGGATGTGTAATTACTACCCATGTAATTAACATATACTTCCTTCTCTGTGGTAAAAGCCACTTAATGATTCCTTCATGAACTGTGCTGTAGTTTTGAAAGTTGGATTACATACTTTTTAATATGGAGCAACCTGGAGTTCTTAGCTGTCAAGATGCTTTTATTGGTATGTGAGTATTATTTGTAACTAACTTTCAAATGACTATTTCTAAACCTCTGCCTGAAGCTTCACTATTTCTAGTAGAACTAGAATCTTACAGATTTGTTACATAGCTTTGTCATTTCAAACCAAAGTTTCTTTAATTTGTCTTCATAATTATGTGCAGATGCTGTGTTTTATTCATAGCTTTGACATATGAAAGTATGTAACCAATTATGGTATAATTGTAAAATATTTTTTAACAAGTCTTAGGCTGGGTTGTTTTATTTAATTCACAGTTTCTGCTGACAGTTTTACATGGTGGGTCATGGTAATAATTAGGGTGAGACTTAACCTAGAAGCTGCTCTTGTGTTAGAAGTTATGTAGTAGTGGCCATAGTGTAAATGTCTAGCTGTTCTTACAAGAGGAACCTAGAATGAGTTGTGAATCACACTGTTGCATATTTTGAATTCAGGACAGTATTATCAGATTCCATGGTTTCTTCTGAAATTTGATCTTGAGACTTGAAAGGCATTTCTCAAATTCTTCTCTTTTAGTATATTATTTCTCTTTAAGTTAAGCACATTAACACGTGTTTTTCTTTATTGAGTGTTTTATTTTCCCTAGATTTCCTGAGTGTGCTCAATGCTAGGTGTCCTTCCAGACAGCTTTGTATCTGCATGGAGGACAAGCCTGTCACAGGACATAATATTAGGTGGATTATGATCGTGAGTTGAGTGACTGTCAGTGATGAACTGTCAGCACTGTTACACATGTTGTGGGCATCTTACATTTGCTTAACCACCCTTAAATCATATGGTTGCTGATAGAACACTGTATCATGCAGCACTGCTTGTTTTAGGAGATGGATATCAGTTGTGTTGTTAATCTGATTGCATTCATTCCTGCAGCTGAACTAATACCAAATGGTGCGGAAGTTTGTAAATGTAACTCTTGTGATCCGCAGACTGTGTGTTCATGCATCATTGATATTGACATCGCGGTGATATACTACTACTGTTATGTGCAGTTTACTTTAGATTTCAACTGAGTCAGATAAAATTATGCAATAATGTAATCAGATATGTATGTATGTATGTAAAATATTTTGAAGCAGTCAGTACAGTGAATTATGGATTGGTTCTTACGTAAGTATGTGTTTTAGAATTTACCTTGGAGAAATTAAAGTTGAAAATGCCTGGTTTATAATGCATGTAAAAAATAAACTGTGTAAAGACTTTAGATCATTTAAAGAATACTGTATGTGGGGATATGATGGTGTGTAGTTTACCACATTTTCAGAACAAATGACTGTCTCCACCTTCAGGGTAACTGCTAAACTACATAGCATCACATGCAGGATGACTGATTTTGTAGTAGTTGTCATGAGGACCAAAATCTCACTTGGTAGTTAAAGTTTTACCCTAGGACTGCAAGTAACATGGGATGTACATGCTGTACAGGTAATCTTAACCACATAAACTTCATGGGGTCTGTTTTTTTTTAATATTTTGTAGTTCTGCGTGTGTACTGAGAGTTTGTACTGTTGATGTGTATGATGTACATTTTCATAATGCATTTTGCTTTATTTTTGTTTTATCAGAGAGTGAATTGGATGAAATGTAGACAGTTGCTTCTGTTTTGTATTCACACAATTGCCCTTTTGTCCCACAAAATCTTCTCGATTCTTTACATATTCAAGACCCTTAGAAGTATTCTAGCTGAATCTGATGGCCAACCTCCCCCGTCTTCCCACACAACTCAGTAACCACATAATGTCACAAAACTGGCCTGTTGATACTAAAATCGGCATTTGGAGTCCTGTTGTTGGTGTTACACTTTCAGCCTCCATGTTTACAAAATGTATGTGCCCAACTGAGTGAGAAACTGCCTAGAGGTGACTGACATTTCTTGTATCTTGAGTATTAGATACCTGTACATGGGGATTGGCTTGGTCATTTTGATTGAGTAATTACAAGAAAAACAACTACAGATTTGAAGAAGAGTATCTGCCCAGTTGCTATAAAGTGCAGCTGTAATTATGAACACAATAATAAAGCTGGGTTAGCTTTTATTAAACTGAAAAAATTACTAAGAATCTGCACATTTATTTCGTCATCATAGAACATGAGTGCATGGGGTAAATTATAACCAATAAGGTGTGACAGAAAGATGTTTAAATGTGTTGGATTATTTTGTATTTTGAGTGGCACTAGATATGGGCCTAAGCACATGCATAATACTATAAATCTGCAAAAGACCAAGTGTTTTAACTCCAGATTTGCTTCAGAAGTCACGTTAACATAGTCGTATGTTCTTGCACATGGATGTGTTTAAACTTACGTGGGAGATGAAATTGTGCATTTGTTTTATGTATAAGGCACATTCTTGTTTCCATCTTTGATCCAGGTGCCTGACCTGTTTGATGCAAAGGGACAGTTGGAGAATCATTAACTGTGTGGAGAGCAGCGAGATGGCTTTAAAACAGCAAATCCTGTTAACTGGTTACAAGCCACAGTATAAAATTTTTGTAATTTTTTATTGGGTGTGTACTTTATTTTACTGTTTTGAGTTCTTGTTTATGAAAACACCTGTATACAGTCACAAGTTACTTTGAATGGGGAGTTGGTTTGAAATTTATTTTTTGCTGTGTGTTGGGATACTTATTGTTTAACCTGTTGTCATGGAGGGACAAATAAAGTTGTGCCCTTGAAGACTGAATAGTATTGAAGATTGACTTCTGTTTCATTTCTTTTTGTGTAATATTATCAAGTTAATCTGGAAAGGAATGGGAAGAAAACAAGTATGAATTTGTCATAATTACGTGTGGTTCTGAGGAACATCAAATAAAAGATTAAATTCTGTTTCATGGTATATATTAGTCCAAAGTTGATTTGATTATCTCATCCATCCATAATATTACAGTGTACAGGGAAATTGTAAGTATGTTATGCTCATATTAGAGGAAGAATTTTATTTTTGTATGGCTGTAGCTCCCATAAAGTGTTGCATGCTGTGGATTGTGTATGTGTGCCCCAGTACCAGGGACTGAAATAGAAGAGCCAGCCTTGATATAAGAAGTAAGGTTAAATTTTGAATTGAATTTTACATCTTTGTGCAAGAAGGATAAAAATTATTGTCATTAATTTTAGTGCATTGGTTGGGCTACCACACAAGTCCATTACTCAAGGCATGGGTCTTATTCTGTAGTGTTGCACTTGCTTACCCATAACACTGATTTCCATACAAACCCAGTGCCGTATTTTCACATAGAGTGGGCATGACCTATACAGTTCACCAAGTGGGATGATTTGACAGAGATGTGACTGGCCAATTTTGGAAGTGCAGGATTTGAATCCCAGCTGGGGACTATGTATTCTAAGGGTTTTTTTTTTTTCTTCTGTCCCTCAAGGATAATATAAAAACAGCAAAGACTTCGTATCCATTTTGCTGTATAATTCATAATGATCCTGTTGTGTTTGTATTTAACATCTTGTTCAGTCAGTGAATTTTTACAGTAACTAAAGATCCAAGAATTAATGTTAGTGGAAATACTGCAGTTACTATTAAAAAGAATATGTCTACTTACTCAATTCAGAGGGTCTACTAATGTTTTCCACTTCCAAGACACTCAAAAAATTTTTTCTCATCATTTTTAAGGGTACTGAAATGTTCACCAACAAATTCTTTTAGAATGGAATAAAATTACAGGTAAAATTGTAACACTGAGGATGATTCACACACATGTAAGTACATCTCATGTATTTGTAGAAATCCTCTTTCATATTTAAATACATCATCTTATGACCATTTGTGAAAGGGTGTTAATTTTGGCAGTCATGTAAACTACACAATTGGCAGTATGGCTTTGTCTTATCAACAGCTGTTCTGAGGTTCTCTGCAGGATGGGGGGATTGAGTATATTATTTTGTGTCTGTAATTTGCATTTATGGAAAACTGTATAATCCTTATCATTTGAAAATATACCACTGAGTGAGTGATTTTAGTGTACACCTCTGTGGCAATATCATGAGAGTCATTTGTTATTTAGATGAACAGTTGCAACTTTTGTTATGGAATTATCTATAATGAAAATGTTTCCTGATTGTGATAGTAGCCTATATAAAGATGAATCTTATTATCTGTGATTATTGTGGTTTATCTCATGTTAATGTTGAGTTGTTTGAATGTTGGAGTGTGTGCGCCTGATGTTTGTGAGCCCAGGGTTGAGTAACTTACATTAGCAGACATTTTCAGATGGAAAATGTCTTATTAAATTACTTGCTGTTATTAGTTTTGCATCTTGATTATGCAGTATGTGGTTTTGAATTTATTTATTGATTGTTAGTATTCAGACATGTGCTGTATGTTAACTGTGTCGAATTATTTCGGATTCAGTAACAACATTTATGTACAGTATTTAATTTGTAAGAAATCAGTACTTTTTTTTCAATTGCTAGTGGAACTTTAATTATGCCACTTGCATTTTCAGAGGTATCACAGTATCCAGTTTATAAATGTGTACTTTGAAATATTGGTTAAACTGGTCATAAGGCTTGAAGTAATGGACCAGATTTCCTTTTACAGTCTCTTGGATTAATCAAGATTTTATGCAAGTGGTAAGAAGAATTTAGCAGGTGTTTGTATGTTTTATTGTGTGTGCTAGTATTGGTCACAAACTTGTGAATCTGCTGTTTGATAAAAATGTGGTCCAAGCGTGGCTTTGGGAGACGGGATGTTGCATATAAATTTGAGGCATTTGTTTATATGTATAAATTTACATTTCTAGGTTGTACTGGTAGGCAAGAGGAATCTTTGGGAAAATGGTGTATACAGTGAACTCTTGGCTATTGTGGTAATGCAGGGAAGAAGCAGCACATATAATCAAAAATAGTGGATACACCAAAAATTCAGAAATGCTGTCAATGCTGCAGTCTCACTCCGTGAAAGTCAGTTGATAATTAGTTTGAAATAATATTTAAAATGTACGTACTTCTGGGTATTTTTAGAATGTCCCAGAACTTTACTGCACTTTACTCTGCAACATGCTTATGTCAACATGTAGAAAAGCATGAAAATAAACAGGAGTTGAAGCACTTGAAAGTAATCTGTAAAAAAGTCACTCCAGAATCTGATTTTGGCTGATTCATCACCATTTAATTTTTCCTCTTGTGCGGTACTCAAATACCATTTCGTATCTTGAATTATTCTAATCAGCCTGAGGGAACATTAAAATCTGTATTCATGATGCAAAAGAATAAAATATTTACTTAAGTAGTGCAGACTATTCTGGAAATGTATCCCTTGTGCTGTTTGCTGATGAAACCATCTTAACGTAGCTTGATCAGGTTCTAAACAGATTGCGTTATCATGTTTTGCTTTTTAAGCTTTTGGTTGATATGGAACTGTTTGCATAATTTAATAATTTCACTTGTTATCATCTCAATGTCATGGATGTTTGTTCCCCCAGTATGAAGTGTTAGTGCTGCATTTCTGGTGGAACTTCATCCTTCAAGCTATATTTTGATTTCTGGTTATAAGTATGTGTTTGAATTTTATGCCATTTTTTGCAACTGCACACAAATAATGAAATAACACTAAAAACAAAAAATGCATGTAAATGAAATGAAAGGCTGGGGGGCATAATATTACTGAAATTCAAAATGAACTCCATATGTTAACAGCACTGTCCAGTTAGTATGGTATGAAAAATAATGGTATCTATGTGAAGTTTTGAGTTGTGGATAATGGGAGTCCAACATTTCAAGGCAATGGTACACCCTCATCTTTAAAGGTCAAAATGTCAGATGTTGAATTCTTCCTTTCAACCGTTGACGACGATGCTGTGGTTTCTCACAGTGGGATCTGATTACCCATTAACATGGTGTCTTCATCCAGACGAATCAAATCCTAAACACTGGGTGAAGTTAAACTGTGTATCAAACTGGGCTGTAGTGTCTATTTGTCTTGCTGCTCTTTATTAAACAGCAAGTAAAATAAGTTTTTAATTAAAGAAAGGAACTCTTATATGGTGGTTGCAGGCCAGTAGGAAAAGCAGTTGCATAATAAAATAAAGAGTTGTGATGGGTTGGTAAGTTGCATAGTCTGCTGTTGTAAAATGTCACTGGTATGTAGTACTAAACAGATGTAGTGGGCAACACTTCAATCAGTATGGGAAGCTGTAATTAGTAACTAGGGGATTTTTTAAAGGCATGCAGTTAATCTAGATGAGGATAATCAGGAGTCTTGTACATTTTGGATGTAGATGAGCGTATAATTATTTCCATGGTCAGATGTTTTACAAGTATCACTCTGGTTATGTGCAGTTGATAATGAATTGAGTGCATTTTATGCTTCAGTTTTAATTCCAGTTCTGTAGTCTCAAGTGAACATTTTTGTAAGTTACGAACAAAACTGCTTTACAGAGTCGATTAAAACTATCTTCCTTTTTCGTGTTTTAAAACCATACTTCGTTGTTACATATGTTATTAAGGGTACAGGTTTGGTGTTACTTGGCTCTGTTGGACTGGAAGAATTAAATTAATTTTCCAAGTTGACTGGGAGAATTAAGTTAATTTTCAAAGTGAAAGATCTTACATCTTTGTAAAAAAGAGGTGTTAATAAATTGCATTTCAGAAACAAAATTTAGTCTGTGGGAAGAAATAAAGATGCACATGACCTGTCTGTGTTTCTCCTGTTACATGGAGAGAGGGAGATTGTGTGTGTTCTTAAATGCAAGTATTGTATCCGGTACATTAACAAAGTTGCACTCTGTTTATATCATTTGACAAAGACCTGTTGGAAATCATTTGTTTGGTACAAAAGTCCAGGCAGAAAAGCTGCATGTACATTCGTCCTGAATTAACTAGTAATATCAGCACAGTTTTCTTTGATTTAATAGTATTTATATAATGGATTCCAAAATGAAATATTTTCGTTTATGTACCACTGGAACTGATGTGTAATTTACTGTTACCTTCTTGCATAAATGAGTATCTTGTAAGCAAGCATTTCTCTGCAATTGCTGACAATTTTGAAAACAAAAGAATGAAGCCCTATTTCTATTTCAGGCATTGTAAGAAATGTTTGCACATGCAGACTTTGGTATTCCACAGCTTACTGTGTTAATGATTTGCAGTTTAGACATTTCTTGTTAAATTTTAAATAAATGTGCTACTTATTGGAGTTGGTTTTTGGAGGTTTTGAGATTGGTGTATAATTTTTGACTTTGGTATTGTGTTTTTCTTGGAATTCCATTAAATCAGTAATTTTCAACATTTGTGAAGTGTAGTATTATCATCATCAAACTTGTGTTTTGGAACAAATATACCAGGCATCTATTACCACTATGGTTTATTATTTTTAAACATGTGCAGAGGTTGCTGTCAAATTGTGCTTTGTGTTTTGTTTGTCACATAATTAATGTTAATATTGATCATTATAAGAGTGGTGTCCCTTTAATGATGGTAACATCCCACAATGATTGCTTATGATGGAGGAATAATGAGAGCAGTTGTATTATTTAGTGAGTCTGGCACTGCATAAGTATCAGAGCACTTCTAAATTTGTAGACTTTTCTGTTGTGATCATTACTGTTTGGCAAGGGGTACTCCCAAATATTTTACTCTGAACAATCAGACAAAGAGAGATGACTTCCCATTTGTTATGACTAGGATGTATTATACATGCACACAAAAAGAAAGAAAGAAAAAAGTTGAAGTGTGGCAGAATTCTTTATAGTGTTGGGGATTTCTCCATGATTTTCTTTGTTAAAAATACTTGGTATGTGACAGTACATTAAAACTCGAAACTGTAGGCAGTATCAAACAAATAGGTAGTTGCTTTTTAAGGATTTTTGTATGAATAACCTCCTTTAATAATGGATGTTAGTGTGACTCTTTTTTATGTGCAAAAGCATACTGTAGTAGAATTTCATGTTGGGCAGAAAAATGTGTTTATAGCTAGAAATCCTAGAAGTTAAGTAGCAGCCAGGGTTTGTACACAAGATGTTCTGCTACAGATGTCGTACACGGATGTTAAGTACCAGTATGTCCAGACCAACCAAACACTTTGTCATACTTCTACTAATTACAAAACCAGCTTACAGTCTTCATTACATCTTATACATTGCATAGCCATTTGCAGTGTTTCATATATCTGACTCCCCATAAACATTAAAAGAGTATTTACTGATTTTAACAGAGCTGTTTAAAACATTTGTGCATGTTTTTAAAGTGAAAAGTCAGTTGTAGAATCTTGGTCTCTCTCTCTCTCTTTTTTTAAACACTTCCCTTCAAAAAGTGTTGGTGCTCTTTCAATTATCTGTGATTCTTAGAAATTTCTGGTTCCTCTAAACAGTTGATTTTCCTTCTGTGGTGCATGGACTATGGATTTCTGGAGTCATTGTGTACTGTTCAAGCTTCTTTTTGTATTTTAATGTGGCATGAATTCTGTATACTTGAAGATTGCTGTGTAGTTTGGTAGAAATTTACCTGCATGTTTTTGCACCCTGAAAATTGAGGCAGCAGGTCTCTTTGAAACATCTGTAAATGTCTACCAGATTCCATGGCATTACAACCCGGAACACACTAATCTTCGCAGTCACGGCTGTGTGAATATCATTATGTTGTGTGTTGTATATACAGTATACTTGAATGGATTTAAATGAGAAGGAACTTCTCATACAAAATTGAATCCAGAATTCTGAAATTACTTGCATTTCAAAAGTTTTGTAAGTAATTTGAGAACAGAGCATGAAGAAGTTACATGTTCCTTTCCATAGTTACTTAATTAAAGAACATTGTCATACATTGTTGTATAATTCATGTAAAAATATAGAGGGAGTTGGGGGTTAGTATGATATGTGAGTTGGTAAAGATTGGGAAGGACTGAGTTAAACAAGTACTTTATCTTAGTGGTGCCTCTGGATACTCCATTGCCAAGTTTTATACAGGGTGTCTTTAAGTGATCTGTATGATCTTCATCTTATGTTACTCAGAACATGTTGAAAGTGTGGTTGCAGAATACATACCCTATGAAAGAGCAACTCAAAAAGTGTTACAACTAATTAGTGAAGTTCGTTGTGGATGTTGCAAGTGGCTTGCACAATGTTGAACTGATAACTGAACTCTCTTCCTACTTTCTTCAGAATATCGTAGCTTTTGCAAAGGCTTCTGCAATGATATGCCTTGGGCTCTTACAGTGTTGTTAGTCCAGTAGGGACATAGACATCATTCTTAACAAATACTAGAAGAAAATGTCTATGGGTATGAGGTCTGGGTATCTTGTGGTCCATTCCACAGGGCCTCCATGCACACTCCTAATTTTTTTATGTTGGTGTCTTACATCGTGAGATTTGACTTTTCACAGCAGTTTTGGTGAAGACTTTCAAGTTACCAACCTTTTGAGGGACTGTAGTGTGTTCATCTTCAGGGTGAAGCAGTTCTGGACTTTCACCCTGAAGATGAATGCACTGCAGTCATTTGAAACACTGGTAACTAGTTTCCAGTTGACATAGCATAACATAGATTTCAATCTTTAGTGCTCCATTTTGTTTGTGATTCAGATTTTGAATGTCTCGGCAGTTCCTGTCTGTGTCTGTTCTACATATGAGAACTGTTCTGACATTACTGGAACTCTCCATTTCATGTTCATATTCATGTGACTTGTTTGGGGGTTTGCTCCCTCAGATCTGGAAACTATGCAGAAATGTTTTTAATACATTCTTCTCTTGCAGAACATCTACCAATGCTTTCTCCTTTATAAACAAAACCGCCATTTACAAATGCTTGTTCCAAATTAGAACGATCGTTTACTTGAGAGTTCCCTCCCATACTAGCGCGAAAAGTGACTTGATTTTAAAAATGACATGCAGTCTTTTAATTGTTTTTGTGTTTATACATTATAAAATAGTAGTGTAACTGACCTATCATATATGTAATAATTTTGTGGGGTATTTCACTGTATGCTTTGAATTGTACTTACTTATATGTGTTGTATGATATATATCTACATTGTACAATCATTCTGACCAATGTTAGGATCTATGGATTGTGTGTAAATGTGTACGTATGGTGCACTGTCACAGCAGATTTTCTTTCATCAAAAGCTAACTCACAAAACCCCATTTCTGGCCTGGACAGTGATTTAAAATTATGTTTTAATTGTATCTTGGACATGCTCTGAGTTCTGTGAGATTAAAATTTTAAAGGTCATTTATGAAAGTCATGCACAGAGGGAAAGCCAGTGTTTCAAGTACAGAATTTGTGCTCTTCACTCTTCATATGACCAGATCCATGATCAGTGGCTGCCATATTTCTGTAAAAATGACAAAACATTTCTAGCTCATCTTCCCTCATTCCTATTCTTGCAGGTTGGTGTATGATGTGATGTTACAGACAGTGCATTCCATCAGTGCTCTGTACCAAAATTTCATTCATCTACCATCAACATCATGTACTTTTAACGATTGACATTGGAGGTTACTGAAACACCTGTCTCTCTATATCTCTCCCCACTGCTTCTTAAAGACACATTGGCATACTGTTACTGAGGTATCTATTGAACTTGAAAATGTACATTATTGTAACTCATCTCTTTTCACTTTGGTAGTATTGAATTATTTCATTGTTTAACAAAACATACTATGAGTTTTTTCCCCTACTAAAGGACACTTATATTTAGGTATGTTAAAATTTTGCTGTACATATTTTGAACATACAGATAGTTGAATTTTTGCTGAATTCGAAGCCTGCTGTTATATTGTGTTCAGTAGGTAGACTGGAATACAAAGCATAGGAATATTGATGATTGTATTACACTGTGAGGGATTCTTGTTCGAGCTGAACTTGGCAGACTAGAAATGAGGACATGTAAATTGCATCATGTTTTGGTTTCAGAGGAAGAGAATATAAACCCACTGCATAACCAAGAATTATTACATAATAAATATATTTTAAGTTTAATGCGCAATGCATTTGTAACTTAGCTTTTTATAAAAAAAAAAAAAAAAGGAATAATTTTTAATGTGTACACAGCTGGATATTTTACAATGGTGCAGGTGGTGTTCTGGAGTCAGATTCTACTGGTTGAGTGAAACTGGTACCTTGAACACAGGCAGAAAAATTCCCTGGCCGTGAGCTTCTGCTGGCCATATAGTACAGAGCAAGTGGTCCACATAACATACATTTGAAGCCCATTTTTTAGTCTGATAAGTAATAGTAAAAGACCTGGAAAGTAACTGTGGAGCATAATAAACTGACATTAAGTTTTGGCAGCATACTCCTGCATTAGTGTAACTGAAGTGGAAAGTGTTTTAATTCAGTGAAAATTACAACAGTTTACATACTGATACCAAAAATGCTGTGTATTTAATTATAATTAGAAAAAACATGACAACAGCTTCCTTACTGTGCCATTGCTTTGCATAATTTCAGTAGTAAACATGAAGAATGTGGTCCTCTATGGACATAAACTTATGGTTTATAATGCTTTGTTGATCCTAAATATCAGTGTACCAGTTTTAAAGAACTGCAGTTTGGTGGTACATGGATGTCACAATATGCATAATTATTTGCTATTTTGAATCAAAACCTCCAGCTTGTGTGTTGCGTATGACTTCAGTTTGACTCACTTCATTGTATACCTTCACAGTAATGCCAGAAACGTCATACAAAATGAAGCGCCTGCAGTATGGTACATGTTCTGATGTTTTGAATTCTTGTTTTTTACAATTTTGTAACATATACTACATTTTGTGTTGTGTGGGGGGGTTTGCTGTTGTTGCCCTCATTGTTACTGGTTGATGTGAAGGCTGCTGGTGAGGCATTTAGTTAACATAATGACCATAAATGTGTGCATCACATTTCATTAGCATTTGCACCCAGGGCTTTTTTTTTTTTTTTTGTTCTTTTAAGATTTTAACATTTTTTAAACACTTTGTCATTTTTTTTATTTGCCAGACAAACTATAGAAACTAAAATGTAATTAATTTTTTAAATTAGCAACAAAATTTTACTTTAAAAACATGGACTTCTGAAATGAGGAACAAAAATCCATTTTTGAGACATTAGGGTATGCCTGGTCATACCCAGGATAAGTAAGATTTGTGAGGAAGGTGTGTTACTTAGGTGTGTCAAATGTTGGATTTTTCTCTTATCTTGTTTTTAATTAAATGCATTATGATTTGGAGGCTGACTGTACTTCTGTTAGTGTAATGACAGAAAATATAATGCCCAGTTTGTTAGGTCTGTGGGAGTAGGTTCCGTGTTTTTTTGTTCTTATCTGATAACGGAAACATTTCATCTTTTTAACTGAAAATGAGGCAGTGAAAATTACACCCATTGTGTCACCTTGGTAATTAGTGCAGTTTATAAACATGTCATTTTTTTACCGTCATAAAAAGAGAAAAAGAACACACATCACTTTTACAGTAATTAAAATTGTGAACTTTAACACACGTTTTCAGTATGTCTTCTTTTAATAAAACGTCAAATTTCACTTTCTTGAAAATTCAGTATGTTACAGTTTGAAAAGGAATAAAAGCTGGAAAGTGTTACAAGGTCAGATCAGCAACATTATGGAGTTGTCCTTAAGCGCATTTATCAGGATACTTATTTTCAGACTTGGAAAGTATATGTTATATAAGTTAATCAGTTTTTTTCTTAATGGTTATTCTGCACATACCATGCTCATTACAATGCCTACTGCACCTTGTACCCAGTGGCTAGTGGGGCCTCTTTCCCTTTTTCATGAAGCTGACCACTCATATTCATGCAGTGCTGAGGTAAAGAATGAATGGGGATGTACTTGCTCTTCCTCATATGCCTTGATGATATGGTGCTGGCTTTGTCACCTTTATTTGTATTCAAATCATGTCACATCCTGGATTACAAGTTTTTTTCAAGTGCAGATTGAGCGTTGACAATTTTTTTGTTTACATTTAATAATGCAGTGTGTAACTGCAAAACAGCAGAAGGTGGGATCATATTAAAATACAATGATAGGGATTTGACATTACTAAAGTAAAGTGAAGGTAATGTCCTGCATGCCATAAAGTGTATGGGCAAGTTGAGGCACAACTTCATGCATTCATTACCTGGACACCAGAGAGTAGGGGAGACTTGAACCTTGCTGTTTTACACCCTGGGAAAGAGCGCCGCGCTAGTCAGTTCACTGTGGAGATGTGACGTCTCTTCCCTGTGCTGGGAATGAAACCACAATTGCTTGACTATACAGTCCATAGCCTAGTCACTGTAAAATCAAGGCTACTGGCTCTTCTAATATTACGTTCATTTTAAAATGAATAAGGAAAAGTTGCAGGTCTGTAAAATTATATTTATCATTGACTTTATATTAGATTAGCAAAACCACCAAAAAGTATTGAAAATGTGGATTAAGGGACATTTTCACCAGTGTGACCATAATTTGATCTCAGGTACCTGGGAAGATGTATCCTGCTATCCCCATATATTAGTGTACATCTTGTGGACCAAAAATTAATATTTGTAGTCTCTGATGTGTTCTAAATATGTATATACAACTGTCATTTATAAGCGCGCATGTGTGTGTGCATGTGCTACCATAACTGAATATGTTGTGTCCTCATAATGGAAACATTTTGCACCACGTGAATGAAATATCAGTAATACTGTAAAAGTATATTGTGATTTTACCATTGTTTCTGCTCGAGGTCCTTCCTGTATATAATTGCTTTTTGTAGGAAACATGTATCGACATCTCTGTAACACAAGTCACAGTTTCTTTTGATGTCATTACAGTCCTTACCATTTAGTTGTTTAAGCCTTTTCTTTTTAGAATAAAGTCATTTTAGGGATTTTGAATGATCACAAATTTGTATCATCTTAAAGGCCCCATTTAACTTCATTTATGTTTTCCTTGTGCAGAATTTTTTATTTCTGTCTTATGTGTTGTTGACTTTTTGGTCAAATCATATTGCTTTGTCATTTTATGATTGCTATATATCTTTATATGCATTTACAAATAAATTACTAAGACGGTCGTTGCATTAAAAGTTACAAGGGATTTTAAATTTTGGAAGACAAATTTTTATATCTTAAACCTCTGACAGCACCGTACCACAATGCACATATTTGGTTCATAACTGCGAAAGAGTATGACATACTGGTTTTTTATTAATGTGCAACAAAAAAAAGCTAATGTGGCATGATGAAATGACAACATGAAACAGAATTGTCCAGCCAGACAAGTTATGAACTTTTGTCTTTAGGGGCAGTCTGCAACAAATAGTACGAGCTTACTGGATGTGATGCTATGTACTGTGGTTGAGATTTACCATTTCTGGAGAAGCCTGGTACCTCATTCTTCTACCATCAAGATGGAGTTAGCAGGTTCATCTGAAGTTCCAGCTGGAATACCCACTGCTGCCTTTTGTTGTATTTAAATCTGTACAATTAATGTTCTGATATCAAATGAAATACTGTTTTAAAACTCTGTGAAGTTTTCATTCTGTATTGATGATGGCCTACAGCCTGGACAGACATTGTAAAAATACAGGTAGAGCTGGCGGAACACTGCCCTGGTAGTTTAGAAACACTGTGCATGTTGATACAGCATTGTTATTCAAACAATATGTCTGAAATTTTTACATAAAACTGATATTTATTACAGGAGTTGTACTAATTTTGAAGTATTGAAAATTGATTCACTTAACATTTTGTTTGGCAGTCTGCAAGAGGATTGTTGTGCAGTAATTTTTTTTGAGGGGGGGGGGGGGGCATTTTTACAAAAAAAATTTTTAAACCTCAAAACGACATGGTGAAATGGGGGGGGGGGGGGGATGTAGCAAGCTA
>Ga0123355_10001272_pt1 | contig 35203 bp, 28 predicted proteins | sample TergutEmb28metaG_3_FD_89872 | JGI IMG/M metagenome (GOLD analysis project Ga0123355, IMG submission 89872) | Embiratermes neotenicus P1 segment gut microbial communities from Petit-Saut dam, French Guiana - Emb289 P1 | ecosystem: Host-associated > Arthropoda: Insects > Digestive system > Gut ...
CAAGGCCTGGATCGCCACCCGCCCGATGTTCGCGAGCGGCTGCTGCGCCGCGAGCGAGACTCCAGCGGTCTGCGTATGAAAGCGCAGGAGCCAGGTGCGCTGGTTCTTCGCGCCAAAGCGTTCGTTCATCAGGCGATACCAGATCTTGCGGGCGGCGCGGTACTTGGCAATCTCTTCGAAGAAGTCGTTGTGCGCGTTGAAAAAGAAACTCAGGCGCGGGCCGAACTCGTCCACGTCGAGTCCCCGCCGCCTTGCCCATTCGACGTATTCCACGCCATCGTAAAGGGTGAATGCCAATTCCTGCAGGGCCGTCGAGCCCGCCTCGCGGATGTGATATCCGCTGATCGAGATGGTATTGAATCGGGGCGTGAATTTCGCTCCAAATTCAAAGGTGTCGACCACCAGGCGCATCGAAGGGGCGGGAGGGTAGATGTATTCCTTCTGCGCGATGTATTCCTTCAAAATGTCATTCTGAATCGTGCCCGAGATTTTGTTCCAGTCCGCACCCTGTTTTTCGGCCACGACCAGATACATCGCCCATAGAACCGATGCCGGGGAGTTGATGGTCATCGAAACCGTGGTCTTCTCGAGATCGATTCCCTGAAAGAGAATTTCCATGTCTTCGAGCGAATCGATGGCCACGCCGCATTTCCCCACCTCGCCTTCGCTTGCCGGATGGTCGGAGTCGTAGCCCATCAGGGTTGGCAGATCAAACGCCACGGAAAGCCCGCTGCCGCCATGCTCAAGCAGATACTTGTAGCGGCGGTTGGTCTCCTCGGCGGAGGCAAAACCCGAGAACTGCCGCATGGTGAAAAGCTTGCCGCGGTAGCCGCTGGCGTGAATACCGCGGGTGAAGGGCGGCTGGCCGGGGTAGCCAAGGTAATTTTCGTATTCCCAGTCCCCGGGGAGGTCGGCCCGTGTGTAGAGCCGCCGGATGGGGGTTCCCGAAACCGTCGAGAATCGGGCGCGCCCCTCATCGTCCAGGTTGATCCCCGTGGCCCGGCCAATGGGTTTCTCAGGAAATTTCTCGAGCGCGGGAAGCAGGGTCTTTTCGGCCCAACGCTTTTCGGAATCCGAGGGACGACGATTCGCGGTTATGTCGGAAATCGGAGAGTCGCTCGCCCGCGTGACGCGGTTTGCCTGCTTCTTACCAGACATTCGCACCCTTCTCGATCGATCATAGGAGACGCGCTGCGCTCAAGCAAGTAAGGCGAGCGACCGCTTGGTCGGCGAGCGGAATGCACGGATTCTGAATCCCGGGAGCCCGCGACGAATAGCCGACGTCGTCAATTCGAAGATTGGCCGCTTCTTTCCTGCGCCCGTTTCTCGCCCAGTTCCCAGGCCTTGGCATATTTCCACGAGACATAAGCCGCGTGGTAGAGATGCAGCAGAAGCCCCTCTCGGCCATCGGCGAAACCCAGGCGGAAGAAATAATTGTAGAGGAAAGTAAGTAGCGGTCGAATCACGATGTTCAGCGGATTAAAGCCCCGGTACCCCTTTCCGGCCGCGACCTCGGCGCCCGAAGAAGAGTAGCTGTTCATGTGATCGATGTAGCCGCGCAGATTCGGGTATGCGTTGTGAACCAGCGCCCCTTCGAACCGTGCGGTCTGTCCATTCACCTGGATCGTCGGGTGGGCGCCGTACTCCACGAACTTCCCCGCCCCGCGGCGGATCAGCCGCAGCTTGGGATCGGGGTAAAAACCGCCGTGTCTGATCCAACGGCCGAGGAAGAAGTTCTTGCGGGGAATCCAAAACCCGACCACGTCCGGCGGAGGCCGCGTTCCGTACGTTGCTTTCGCGGAACCCATACCCTGAACCATCTCGGGCGAGCGTGCGCCTCCTGCACTCGGATCGAGAATGGCCGCCGAGATTTCCCGCGCCAATCCGGGCTCGACCGCCTCATCCGCATCCAGTTGCAGCACCCAGTCTCCGGTTGCCTTTTCCATTGCGGAATTTTTCTGCGCGGCAAATCCCTTCCAGGATTCCAGGAAGACCTTGGCCCCAAAGGAACGGGCAATTTCCAAAGTTCGATCGGTCGAACCCGAGTCGAGAACTATGATTTCACCCCGGCCGTCCCCGACGAGCGGCAGCACGCTTTCGAGCGTGCGCGCAAGATTGGCTTCCTCATTCAATGTGATCAGGGCGATCGAAATTTTCACGCCCCCTGAATATACCGCGATCGATGTTTGACCGAGGCTGGCTGGATTTCCGGCCGAGCCCGGGCTCACTGGGCGCCGGCGCCGGCCCGATCGAAGCGCGGCGAGCACCAAGACTCGAACTGAACTTTTCGGAAAGACAGAGCCAGGTTGCCCGGCAGTAATCGGGAGCGTCCAATTGGAAAATGTGCAGCGCCGAGGGCTGCCGCGGACCGCAAGCGGTTAATTCGCGGACTCCCGCTTAGGGATGCTGATGGGCGGCGGCCGTGGCGGCAGCGGCCTCGCTCAGAATGCGGTGATCGATGGCGAACAGAGCAAGCTCGAGGCGATCGGAGACGCCCATTTTGTCATAAACATTGCGCAGGTAATTCTTGATGACCTGCTCGGTGGTGCCCAGCTGCGAAGCCATTTCCTTGTTCTTGTATCCCTGCACGATCAAGGCAACGATGCGCAGTTCTTTCGCGGTGAGGCGATCGCGTACACGCAGACCTGCGATATCGTTCTCGGTCGGCTCGCCGGGGACGGCGATTCCCTGAACCCAGCTCTCGCCGCGGGCCACTTTGCGGATGCAGTCGACCAGCGCCGAGCTGGTCACATTGCGGTACACCACGCCATGCGCCCCCGCCGCCAAATATTTCTGCGCGCTTTCGCCCGCCTCGCCCACCACCACCAGCCGGGTGGGCACTTGGTTTGCCGCCTGCACCACCGCGTCGAAATCTCCGTGCAAACCGCCGGCAACCACAAGAACCGCAGCGCGGAATTGGTCGAGCGCCATGAACATCTGCTCCGCGGTCTGCGCCTGCGCCGCGATGCGCATCTCGTCTTCGACCGCGAGCACTTTGGCAACACTGGTGCGGAAAATCGCCTGATCGTCGGCCAGAATCAATTTCAGCATTGGCTTGAGCCCCTCGTGATTACCGCTGGCGTACAAAGTCGTAGGAATCAATCACACAGGCCACACCTTGTCCCTCGCCGCCTGCGCCGCTGTCCTTGCGTACGACTCGGCCTTTGCATTCGACCACTACATCCCCGGTGGCGCCGGTCAGCTCCGGCGGCAGCGCAATTTCGAATTCCACATTCGAACCGATCTCGAGTTCGGGGTTACCGCGAATGTAAACACCAGCCGCGCTCATGTTTCCGGTGACGCGGGTCTGATCTTGCCCATGAATCCTGATGGGCAGTTCGAGCGGGAACCTTCTCCCTGTCCGTGCTTCGGGCACATGCCCCTCCTTTTTCGAGACCTTCGCTCCCCCAGGCCCCCACCGTTGGCCTGAAAAAACAAATCGATAACCCATCTCCCGGAAGCTCGATGAGCTTAGGGCGTTATATCACGGATTCTGCTGCAATATGAAGGGACCGTTTAACCTCGAACGTTTCAAGTTTCAGGTTTCGAAATCTCTGCCCGCCATGATTTCATGGTTCCCGGGAACTTTCGAAGCTTGAAACTTTGAAACTTCAGAACCTAGAATTTCTGTTTTCAGGGTCTGGGGGAGAATTCCAATGCCCAGCTTTCACGGTCTTCGCGTGCTTTCCTTCGAGAGCCGCCGGGCGCAGGAGATCGCGCAGCTCATTCGCAACTTCGGAGGTGTTCCCGTTGTGGCGCCAGCGACGCGAGAGGTCGAAACGCCGAGCGAAGATGAGCGCGAGATAGTCAGGCGTATTGTGCTCAAGGAATTCGAGGTAATGATTTTCATGACCGGCGTAGGAGCGAGAGCCCTGGTACGATTCGCGGAAGGGATCCGCCCGCGCCATGAATTTCTGAGCGCCGTCGGCGAAAGCAAAGTGGTTGTCCGCGGCCCGAAGCCGGCGGCGGTGATGCGAGAGTTGGGCGTTCCCATCGCCTTGCACGTTCCTGAGCCGAATACGTGGCGCGAGATCATTCAGGCGCTGGACGAAAATCCCGATCGCGTCCCGCTCAAACGGCAACAGGTTCTCATTCAGGAGCACGGAGAAGCGAGCCCGGAGCTCTACGCCGCCCTCGGGGAGCGCGAAGCCCTGGTTACACCGGTACGGGTTTATCGCTGGGAACTGCCGCAAAATATTGAACCGGTGAGGGCCGCCATCCGAGAACTCGCGGAAAAGAAGATCGATGTCGTGATGTTCACTTCCTCGGTTCAATTCGTCCATGCGCTCGAAGTGGCGAAAGCGATGGGGATGGAGAACGAGTTCCGCTCCGGGCTTGGCCACGCGAAGGTCGCCTCCATCGGGCCAACCTCGTCGGCGAAGCTGCGCGAGCATGGAATACACGTGGATTTAGAGCCCACGCACCCGAAAATGGGATTTCTGGTCACAGAGGCGGCGGAGAGTACGCGCCCGGCGCAAAGGAATTCTTGACCGCTATTCGACAAACACAAAATAAGAGCTCGCCCAGGCCGCGGCGGGAATGCTGCCCCGCTGGTGAACGGTAAAAACCACGCTGTAGTCGGTCGAAGCGGAAAGCGTCTCGAGGATGGATGGCTGCGGCTTGGCCGAGACGCAAGCCAGATAGCGCAGGACGCCGAATACATCCCCCGCGGATTCATATTCCTCGGATACAAACGAGACCAGAACATTCTGCTCGGCCAAGCGCCACACCGTCGAAGCCAGGAACGAAACCATGTGTTCGTAGCGCTCTGCGGGCAATTGCCCCGGCCGTGGATTGTCGAACACCACCCGGACCCGGCGCTCGTCCTCGCGCGAAAACTCCCGCACCTTGAGCGAGCCCGATTTGGCAGAGGCTTTCCAATCGACCTGCCGCGCCGCATCCTCCGGCAGATAGTCACGTATGCGGTAGAGATCCGAACCTGAGCCCCGCAGGCGGGCTTCGAATTTCCCGTTAAGCAGGCGAAACAACTCCATGGCTTCGTCGGTTCCACCGAGCTCGGGATACACCAGCACTTCCCGCGACCAAGCCGCACGACGGGTCTTCACCAGAAATGCAAAGGGAAACTTGGTCGAGAGGCTGAAGCCTTCCCGATAGAAGCCGCGGCGGCGAAAGTTGAGATTGACGGAAGCCTGGAGCGCCGATCGCGGCGGGATGATGGGAAAATATGCCGCTTCATGAAAGACCCCGGAGGGATTGCCGATCGCCACCCGCCGCAGTTTGCGATCCGGAAGCCGAAGCCATTGCTGTTCCGGAGGACGCCGCGCCGGCAGGGCAAAGGTGGTGGAGACCCATTGCCACCGTTTGCGCGCGGTTTTGGTTTCGACCGGCACGGCGGAAATCGAGAGCGAGGGATACCAGCGCCGCGGATTGCGAATGCACACGCTGGCTGCGTCTTCGGTTCCGGCGAAAATGTGCTCCGGAATCTTCAGCTCAAGCTCCAGGCCGCGAAGATTGAGGGCCGATGCCGCACCGGAAACCACGATCGCCGCCAGCATGACCGCCACCAGGATGTAAAGCAGGTTGTTCCCGGTATTGAGGGCTGCGATGGCAATAAGCAGGACGACCAGCACGTAGAGAACGCCGGCCCTGGTTACCTCAAAATCCAGGGCGTCGCGTACTCGCCGCGCGCCGATTCTCCTGACGAGATAGGGCACGGTTCCGAGACCCGCCGCGAGCGCCACCAGCAACGCAAGCGAGGCCAGCACTACCGTGGCGATCCCATTTCCGGCATCGCGGGCGGCTGTGGAAAAAACTGCCGCCGCTAAGGCAACAGTGAAGCCGATGCCGGCCAGCAGGAAGCGCAGCCACGCACCGGAATTCTCCTGGCGGAAGAGGCCAAGCAGCCGCTCGAACCACGCCCAGGAGGCGAGAGCTCCCATTCGATCGACCCTGTTCGAACCTGCCATTCGCAACCGCTCAGCTTCCTCCGGGCCGGCTCCGGCCAGCGACACTCTGCGAGCGGACCTTCCCGACAAACGCCTCGACCATACGGCAAAACTCTTGGGGACATTCCTCGTAGGGAAGGTGCCCCGCATCCCGGACGATTTCCACCTTTGCATCCGGCAGGAATCTCTGGATCGCTGCCGCCGACCGGGGATCAACCACCCGGTCTCTGTCACCCCAGACGAGCAAGACCGGAATACCCGCGATTTTCGGCAGCGCCGCCGTGAGTTCTGCCATGTCCGGCTTCCAGGTGCGCACCGTCTTCACCGCTTGCTCAAATACTCCGGGACGAGCCAGCGGCAGGGCATACCCATGAAGACTCTCGCGGTTTATGCGCGCCGCGTCGCCCCACATCCGCCGCACAAAATAGGGGTGCAAGGGGCGGAGAGCGCGGGCCACGGGCGGAAACAGGCGGGCGATCGGCCGATTCCGCAAGAGGGCTAGCCGCGTTTGCCCGATCCTGGACCAGGGATTCGCGGGCGCAACCAGAATGAGACTTCGAACTCGTTCGAGCGCGCAAGCAGCCGCAAAGGCGGCCGTCGCCCCGCCGTAGGAACTGCCGACGAGATCACAACACTCGAGCCCCGCGGCGTCGAGAAATGCAACCAGCCGGCCGGCGGCAGAGGCCAGGCAGCCGTCCAGGTCGGGACGACATTCACAAAACCCGCTGCCGGGCATATCCAAAGCAAAGACCGTTGAACTCGAGGCCAGAATGGGAACGACCCTCCGCCAGTTGAACGAGTAGCCGAGAAGACCATTCACCAAAACCATTGCCGGCCCGGAACCGGCGCGGCGAAAGCTGACCCCGAAGCCGCCGCAGTCAAGCTGTTCCACCTGTTCCACGAGTTCTGGCACCAGATTTATCGATTCAACACCCGAATCTTAGCTGAAAGCAAACCTGGACCCCCGGTCCGGTCGAAGGCCAAAACGAAATGAATTGTCTCCGGGTGTTCGAATCCGAACAGTCGTGCTGCGGGAACTGGCCGCCTAAATCACAGCGGCCAAAGGAACTTACCAAATACAGGAGACTCAGTTCCAAAAAACGTAACTTGACCTGGTTAGACCCACTATAATTCTCGAAGCGATTATCAGCATGGCACTTAGCTCGCCTCTCGAGACACAAGCCGTGGCAGGGAACGTGCATCCCCATCAGTATGGGGTGGGTGTACCGGTTCAGCTCCGCCTTAGTTCCTCGATGAACAGGGAGTCGCAAATTCGATTTACCGCCGGGGTTTTGGCGTTGCTGACCGTCGCGGCGGTGGTCCTGGCATGGCTTAATATCCGCAAAGAGAGCCAGATCCTGATTCCCGAGGATGGCGTCCGCTGGGTTGAGCGCAGCCAAGGCATTGTCGCCGACCAGGTTGAACCCGGCGGACCGGCAGCTCGTGCCGGCATCTTGCCCGGGGACCGGCTGCTCGCAGTCGACGGCCGTCCCGTCTCCCGGATCCAGACCGTCGTAGAGCGGATGTACATGGTCGGCGCCTGGTCGAAGATAACCTATTCGCTCGCTCGCGGTCCGGTCGACTTTGACGCTTCTCCTACCCTCGGCGCCCAAGAGCACACCTTCAACGGACTGCTGAGGCTGATCGGCCTAACCTATTTAGGAATCGGGCTTTACGTATTATTCCGACGCTGGACCGCGCCCGGCTCGACGCATTTCTACATCTTCTGCCTGGTTTCCTTTGTATTTTGTTCGTTCCATTTCACCGGCAGGCTGAACTCGTTTGACTGGACGCTTTATTGGGGTAATGTCGCGGCCAACATGCTTCAGCCGGCGCTGCTGCTGCATTTTGTGCTTACATTCCCGGAGAAGGCACGCGTCGTCCGCAAGCGGGCCTGGCTGATTCCGGCCGTTTACGTTCCCGGCCTGGTGCTGTTCGCCTACCACACCCTGGCATTTTCCTTCTCGAGGGCGAGCGTGAGCCTGCTCAGCAGGCTCGACCGGCTCTGGATGGCGTACCTCGCCATCTATTTCGTTTGTGCCGCGGGAGTCCTGCTCGACAGTTACGGCCGGGCACAGAGGCCCATTGTGCGCCAGCAGCTGAAGTGGCTGACGCGGGGAACGATTCTTGCCATCGCCCCCTTCACGTTCTTCTATATCGTTCCTTACATCCTCGGCCGGCCGGAGCTGAGGGCTTCGGTGCTGTCGCTCGGAATTCTGCCGTTAACCTTCGGCTATGCCATCTTCCGCTACAAACTGATGGATGTAGACCTGATCTTCAAGCGGGGGATGGCGGCGACGCTCGCCGCGGTAGCCATTGCCGGCGCCTACTTCACTGCCATTGCTCTGGTGGGCGAGCTTGTACACACCCGCTTTCCCGCCGCAGGTACGGCAGGTCTGGTTCTCGCCATCGTGATTACCGCCCTGCTGGCCGACCCGTTGCGCAAATGGATTCAAGAGCGGATTGACCGGCTCTTTTACCGGACGAATTACGACTACCGCCGGACTCTGGTGGAGTTTGGACGGGAGCTGAGCGCTGAAACCGATCTCAACAAGATGCTCACAGCAGTCGTCGACCGGCTGTCGCGCACCCTGCTGGTCGACCGTATGGCGATTTTCCTTTCCTCGGGCGAACCAGAAGACTCCTTCCATCTCGCCAAGTCTTTCGGAATCCAAGAGACCGGGGGCATCGATCTGCGCTTCCTCTCCATCGACCGTCCCGAGGTGCCTCTGGGCCACATTTTCTTTGAGAACACGCACCACGTTCCGCGCGAGGCTCAAAGTGCGCAGGAAACGATCGCCCGGCTCGACCTGAACTACTACATTCCCTGCCGGGCGCAGAAGTCCACGGTCGCGGTCCTCGGCCTGGGAAAGACGTCGGCCGGCGATTTCCTGTCAAGCGAAGACGTCGAGCTGCTTGAAACCGTGGCCGGCTACCTGGCAATCGCAATTCAGAACAGCCGGCTGTACGCGTCGCTCGAGCAGAAGGCGGCCGAGTACGAACGCCTCAAGGACTTCAACGAGAATATCGTCGAATCCATCAACGTCGGCGTCCTGGCCGTCGACCTTGAGGACCGGATTGAGTCGTGGAACTCGCAAATGGAAGTCATGTACGCCCTGCCGCGCTATCGGGCTCTGAGGCGTTCGATCGGCGAGATTTTCCCGCCGGAATTTGTGAAGGAATTCTCCCGCGTGCGGCAAAGCCCGGGAATTCACAATCTCTACAAGTTCCGGCTGTTGGTTCCGACCGGCGAAACCAGGATTCTGAACGTGGCCATTGCCCCGCTGGTCACAAAGAAGTTCCATGTCGCCGGGCGGCTGATTATCATCGACGACATCACCGAGCGGGTGGAGCTTGAAAACCAGCTGTCGCAGGCCGACAAGCTCTCATCCATCGGCTTGCTCGCCGCCGGGGTCGCGCACGAGGTAAATACGCCCCTGGCGGTCATTTCTTCCTATGCCCAGATGCTCTCAAAACAGATCCAGGGAGACGAAAAGAAGAGCGCCGTGCTCGAGAGGATCACCCGCCAGACATTCCGGGCTTCGGAAATTGTCAACAATCTCCTGAATTTTTCCCGGATGGGCGGCTCGGAATTTACCGAGATAGACCTCAACCGCGTCATCCAGGATACGCTGAGTCTTTTGGAGCACCAGTTCAAGACCTCGCGGATCCGTGTCGAGGACCGGCTCGCAACCCATCTTCCTCACGTTCAGGGCAACGCCGGCCGCCTGCAGCAGGTTTTCCTGAATCTTTTCCTGAATGCCAAAGATGCGATGCCCCAAGGCGGAACTCTGCGCGTCGCTACTTCCAATGGAGAAGGCGTCAGGGTAGTGGTGTCCGACAGCGGAACCGGAATCGCGCAGGAGCACATCCATCGCATTTACGATCCGTTCTTTACCACCAAGAGCAACGGACAGAGCGGCAGGCGGGGCACCGGCCTCGGACTCTCGGTAACCTACGGAATCATCCAGGAGCATGCCGGCAAGATTGAGGTCGAAAGTTCGCCGCATCAGGGCACGACTTTCTATCTCGACTTCCCTATGATAAGAAGAGCAGTCAATGTCTGAAGCCGCGGTCATTTCCGGGCGCATGAACGAGGCCGCTTCCCCTGCGCGCGGCAGGGTGCTCATCATCGATGATGAGATGGAGATTCGCGAGTCGCTCGAGACACTGCTCGAATTCGAGGGCTTCGAGGTCGACTCGGCGGCCAACGGCACCCAGGGACTCGCCAAGTTAGGCAGCCGCCCCTTCGATCTAGTGCTGCTCGACCTGGCATTGCCGGACCGCAATGGAATCGAATTGCTCCCCGAGATTCGCTCGCTCGATCCGCAAATCTCGGTCATCATGATCACCGCCTACGGCACGGTCGAAGATGCGGTACGCGCGATGCAGTCCGGGGCGACGAACTTCCTGCAGAAGCCCTGGGACAACGAAAAACTCCTCGCCGACGTGCGCGCGGCCGTTGCCCGCCGCCGCGCCGAAGAGGAAAACATCCAGCTGAAGCGGGCGCTCAAGCAGCGCTACAACTTCGAAAACATCGTCGGCAAAAGCGAAGCCATGCTCAAGATCTTCGACCTTGTAGCCCAGGTGGCTCCCAGCCGCTCGACCGTGTTATTGCAGGGCGAGAGCGGCACCGGCAAAGAGCTGATTGCCAAGGCGCTCCACTTGAACTCGCCCCGCCGCGAGCGCTCGTTCGTGCCCGTGAATACCGGCTCGATGCCGCCGGATCTGCTCGAATCGACCCTCTTCGGGCACGTGAAGGGCGCCTTCACCAGCGCCATCTCCTCGAAAAAGGGCCTGTTTGAAATTGCCGATCGCGGAACCCTGTTTCTGGATGAGATCGGAACCATGGGCCTCGATACGCAGTCAAAAATTCTGCGGGTCCTGCAAGACCGGAAGTTCATGCACCTCGGCGGGGTTCACGAAATCCAGGCGGATGTGCGCATTATCGCCGCCACCAACGTCGATCTCCGGCAGCTGGTCCGGGAAGCGAAGTTCCGCGAGGACCTTTTCTACCGCCTGAACGTCATCACCATCGATCTCCCACCCTTGCGCCAGCGGAAGGAAGACATCCCGTTGCTCGCCGATCATTTCCTGCACAAGTATTCCGAGGAGAACCAGCGCCCCGCCCGCACGCTCTCGACCGAGGCCCTGCGCCCGCTCCTCAACTACTCCTGGCCAGGCAATGTGCGCGAGCTCGAAAATGTGATTGAGCGGGCGGTCGTGCTCTCCTCCGGTCCATCCATCGGCCCCGAGCTGCTCCCCGATCACATCGTCGGGCGCGGCGCCTCTCTCCCCTTTGTGGAAACCCGCACCGACGCGTCGCTGTTCGACATTCTGGAAGACTGTGAGCGCCACATTATCACCAATATGCTCGAAAAGTGCGGCTGGAACCAGACCGAAGCCGCAGACCGCTTCCGCATCCCGCTCTCAACCCTCAATCAGAAGATCAAGCGGCTGAGTATTGAGATCAAGAAGAGGGCGAGAGAGTAGCCGCTCCCGGCCATTCGCTCGCCGGTGTTTATCCCATTCACCGTGATCCCCCCCCTCAGGAACAGGAAAATGACCGCGGATGGTGATGCGCGCTCCGACACCTGGCCGGCCACCCAGAAACCGAACATCGAAACCGGATGGTAATAGCTGGGAGGTCGTCGTCCTCTGCTATATTCCTCTCAAGCATGGCATTCACCTCTCCCACGGGCTTCCTCAAACGGAAGATTCAATCCGTTCAGGACTACACGCTGCTGGCTGCGCAGTCGATCGGAAATCTGTTCCGTCGGCCGCTATACGTGGGGGACATGGTGCAGCAGGCAGACACGGTTGGCTTCGGCTCGCTTCCCATTGTGCTGGCCGCATGCTTTTTTACCGGCGCCGCTCTTGCGCTGAACAGCGCATCTTCACTCGAGCGTTTTGGCGCCATCACCGTGATCGGGCAGCTGGTCTCGGTGGGGATTGTGAAGGAGCTTGGACCCGTGCTGGCCGGACTGGTGGTTGCCGGGCGTAATGCCTCAGGCATGGCCAGCGAACTCGGCTCCATGGTGGTTACCGAGCAGATCGACGCCATGCGCGCGCTCGGCACCGATCCCATGAAGAAGCTGGTCACGCCACGCGTGGTCTCGACGGTGGTGATGCTCTTCTTCCTTACGATTTTGGGGGATTTCCTGGGCCTGATCGGAGGTGCTTTCGTAGTGCGGCTGGTATTGCGCCTGGACACGCATCAATACTGGAACAGCACCTGGCAGACGCTGGAGTTCTCTGACGTATTCACCGGACTCACCAAGCCGGTGGTGTTCGGCTTCATCGTGGCCACGATCGGCTGCTACTACGGCCTGAACACCAAGGGCGGCACCCAGGGCGTAGGGCGTGCAACCACGGAAGCCGTAGTTGCCGCGATGATTCTTATTATCGGCGTCGATGTCTTTATCACCCGGCTGCTGATGATCACTCTCGGGACCTGATGATCTACGGATCCAGGACGAAGAAAGCGAACATTTCCGGCGTGTCCACATCTGCGATGCCCTCGGTCGATCGAAAGCGACTCTACTACAACTATCGCCTGGCCAAATCCACGGTCGAATATCTGCTGCATACCGAAGTTCACACCTTCGCCTTCTCCGTGGCCGCGAATGCGATTCTCTCTTTCTTCCCCTTCGTCCTGCTGCTGATGACGCTCGCCGAGCGCGTGTTTCATTCCGACAGCATGTCTCGCGTCATCAACGATTTGCTGCGCGATAACCTTCCCGCAGGGCAGGACTTCGTGATGCGCAACCTGAGCTCGATGGCGGCGGCCAGGAGCAAACCGCAGGTGGCTTCGCTGGCGATCCTGCTCATTACCTCTACGGGTGTCTTCCTGCCGCTCGAAGTCGCTCTGAATCGCATCTGGCGCTTCCCCAACAATCGCTCGTATTTGGGCAATCAGCTGATCGCGCTGGGGCTGGCCTTCGCCAGTGGGATTCTGGCCCTCGTCTCCATTGCCTTGAGCGCGGGAAACGTCTTTCTGCTGCGCATGCTTTCCTTTGGGCATGAATTTGTGCTTTTCCGCATCTTCGGCTTCGTGACCGACAAAATATTTGCCACCCTGGCCAGCATGGCCGTCTTTTTCCTGATTTACTGGTTGCTGCCCAATGGCAAGGTTCCACCGAGAGCGGTCCTGCCCGCGGCCATCATCACGGGCCTGCTCTCGGAGATCCTGAAATACTCCTACATTCTGCTGCTGCCGCGCCTGGATTTTCGGGAGGTCTATGGCCCCTTCTGGATCTCTGTCAGCATGATGTTCTGGGCATTCTTGACCGGGTTGTTATTGCTCGCGGGGGCCCACCTGTCCGCGCAGAAGATCTTCCTGAAAGAAGAAGAGAAATAGCGTCCGTGCGTCCCACCTAGGGCGTTCCTGCGCACTCCCGGATCTCGGCTTCGCTCAGCGTGTGGTCGGAACTCTTCGCCCGCCGATAAACGCGCTCCACCACGTCTTCCGACGGCGGAATGCCATGCCTCTCCAGCCAGAACAGCACATTGGATTTTCCGCTCATCGGGCCAACGTCGATCACCTGCTCCATGCCAAAAAGCTGCGCCGGCACCCCGGAATAAACCGCGTTGGCGAGTTCGACATCGTTCTTTTTGTAGGCCTTGATCACGGCGGCGGCATGAACTCCGGTAGCGGTGCGGAAGGCGTCTTCGCCGACCACCGGATAATTCGGCGGGATGGGAATCCCGGTGGCTTCCGCTACCGCCTGGCAATAGTCTCGCAGCCTGGTCAAATCCTGGTCCGCCCACGGCGGGATGCCCATGAGCTTCAGGTTCACCAGCATCTGGTCCATCTGGGTATTGCCCACGCGCTCACCGGTTCCGAGAGCACAGGCATGAACGCAGTCGGCCCCCGCCGCAAGCGCCGCCATCGAATTCGGAACCCCGAAGCCCCGGTCGCAGTGGCCATGCCACTCCACGCGAATCTTCTCACCCGAGGGTTTTACAATCTCATCGACCACGAACTTCACCAGCGCATACGCTCCCAGCGGAGTCGAATGCCCGGCGGTATCACAAATCACAATTGCGCGGGCGCCCGAGTCAATGGCGGTGGAGTAGAGGCGCTTCACCATCTCCGGATCCGAGCGGCTGGTGTCCTCGGTCACGTACATCACCGAGAGGCCGAGCGAAATCGCGAATTGGATCGCCTTCTCCGTGGTCCTGAGAAGAAAGTCTTCCGTCCATCCTTCGGTATGCCGCCGTATGGGGCTTGACCCGATGAAGGTCGCGGCTTCGATCCCCAGGCCGGTACGCTCGACAATTTCCGCAATGGGGCGAATATCGTTCTCGTGGGTTCGCGCCGCGCAGTTGGCGCGAATGCGCATCCGATTACCCACGATTTCCCGCGCCAGGGCCTCCACATGCTCGACGGCGCGCGGTCCGGCGCCGGGAAGTCCAAGATCGAGCGCATCGATTCCCAGGGCCTCCATCAGCTCGAGGATGCGGACCTTGGCGCGAATCGACGGGTCGCGAACCGATGGCGACTGCAGTCCGTCGCGGAGGGTCTCATCGTTCAACCGAACCGGCTTCGCCGGCAGAAGGTCGGCTGAGAGCACACGGTTCCAGTCGTAGATGAGCTCTGAAGCCTTCATGCGCGCAGCTGGTGGCACTATTCTACCTGACCGGGCCGGCGGAGCCGGGTTTTGCTATGCTCAACCCTGATGAGGACGTTCGTCGCGCTCGATCTCGAAGCCGGAATTCGCAGCCGAATTCGCGCCTTCCTCGAAGCCGTCGAGGATTTTGCCCCGCAAGCGCGCTGGGCGCGAGAGGAAGCGCTGCACGTCACCTTGAAGTTTATCGGTGAAAGGCCCGACATGCAGGCTCAGGAGATCCAAGCCGCCCTGGGGGCGGTCCGCGCAGAACCCTTTCGGCTTCACTTCCAGGGCGCGGGATTTTTTCCCACTCCGAGGGCGGCGCGTGTTTTCTGGATCGGAATCGAGGCCGACGACGGACTCGGGCGTCTGGGGACCCAGGTGGAGGCGGCCCTCGAAGGCCTCGGCATCCCCAGGGAAACGCGCGCCTTCCATCCACACCTGACTCTGGCCCGCGCAGCCGGAGCATCCGGGCGACCGGCGTGGCGCAAGGGAGACGGTCCAAACCGGCAATTTCGAAGATTGCAGGAACATCTGGAGCGACATCCCCCGCCCGCGTTTGGCGAGATGACCGCCCGCGAATTCTTTCTGTATCGCAGCCAGCTCTCGAGAGAGGGCTCCCAATACACCAAAATTGCGCGCTTTGAGTTGCACCCGGCGGGAGATTAACATTCGGCAATGCTTGCGAGCGCCCTGGTCGGATATCTTCTCGGCTCAATTCCATTCGGATATCTGCTGGTACGCGTGTTTCACGGCGCTGACGTGCGCACGACAGGCAGCGGCAACATCGGGGCCACGAACGTGGCGCGCCGGTCGCCTGCACTGGGCGTTCTCACTTTAGTGCTCGATGCCCTCAAGGGAGCTGCCGCGGTCTGGTTTGCCCAAAAAGCCTTTTTCCCCGCCGACCGAACCTGGGCGTTCGTTGCCGCCCTCGCCGCCGTCGCCGGACACCTGTTCCCCGTCTGGCTTCGATTCCGCGGGGGAAAGGGCGTAGCGACCGGGCTGGGGTCGTTTTTGATACTCGCGCCAAAATCGGTCCTTCTGGCAATCGGGATCTTCATCGTCCTGGTGCTCGTGTTCCGCTACGTTTCCCTGGGATCGATGGCCGCCGCCGCATCCTTTCCGCTGCTCGCCTTTTTCACCCACGAGGAGCGTCACCCCCGACCCCTGGCCCTGCTCGCATGTGCGGTGCTTTTGATCATTGTGAAGCACCACAAGAACATCCGGCGCCTATTATCCGGGGCAGAACCGAAATTTCAGGGGAAAACCAGATGAGCCGAATTGCCATTATCGGCGCGGGGGCGTGGGGAACCGCTCTCTCCATCGTTCTGGGGCGAAGCGCGAAGCACCGGATAAAGCTCTGGGCGCACGAAACCCAGGTCCGCGACGCCATTCGCACCGAGCGCACCAATGCCCTGTTCCTGCCGGAGCACAAAATTCCCGATTGCGTGGCGCCCACCGGGGATTTCGCCGACGCCCTCGAGGAAGCCGAGATCGTGGTAAGCGCCATGCCATCCCAGCACTGCCGCAGCCTGTTTGCTCAGATGGCCCCACATCTCCGCCCTGCCGTGCTGGTGGTGAGCGCCACCAAGGGCCTGGAACAGGAAACTCTGCTGCGCATGACCGAAGTGATCGGCTCGGTCCTCGGCGAAAGGCAGATCTCATGTCCGCTGGGAGGGTTGAGTGGCCCGAGCTTCGCGGCCGAGGCCGCGCGCGGCGATCCCACGGCGATCACCATCGCGTCGGAAAACGAAGAACTCGCTCTCCGGGTGCAGCGCGAGTTCAGCGATCGCGCCTTTCGCGTATACACCCATAACGACGTCATCGGTGTCGAGCTCGGCGGGGCGCTCAAAAATATCATCGCCATCGCGGCCGGCGTCTGTCACGGTCTGGGATTAGGCCACAATACCATCGCCGCCCTCGTCACCCGGGGGCTGGCCGAAATCTCCCGTCTGGTGGTCGCCTGCGGCGGGCGCGCGGAAACCATGGCCGGCCTTGCCGGCCTGGGCGATCTCGTTCTCACCTCGACGGGCGCGCTCTCGCGCAACCGCAGTGTAGGCGTTGCTCTCGGGAACGGCGGGAGCCTTCCGGAGATTGTCGCCAACATGCATGGCAGGGTTGCAGAAGGCATATTCACAACCCATGCGGCGGTCAAGCTTGCCCGGGCGCGCGGCGTGGAGATGCCGATCACGGAACAGATGCATGCGGTTCTCAACCAGGCGAGGTCGCCCCGCGATGCCATTCAAGCACTGATGACACGCACTTCCAAGCGGGAGAATGAGTGACGGGCCGGCCTGGGCTGCAGTCATCGTTGGTTTAACCAAAAAGAGCCGGGATTCGGCCCTGTGCATTTCGGCGTGCTCGGCCCCCACAGGCAACCGCATATAATTGAGTTCGGACTCCCCGTCTATCCGCAGGAATTCATGATTCAGACTCTCTTCGGCAGCACCGAACAAGAGCCCAGCTTCCTTGAACGGATGAAGGAAGCGGTCTCGCGCACTCGCGAGAACCTGAGCGAGCGCATCGACGAAATCGTCGCTTTCAACAAAGAAATCGACCGCAACACGCTCGACGAGCTTGAAGCTACGCTGATTGCAGCCGACCTGGGCTCGGCGACCACGGCTCAGGTTCTCGAGAGGCTCCGCGAGCGTGCCGACCGGCGGCAGATCAAAGACGGGGAGGAGCTCAAACGGCTGCTCAAGGAAGAGCTCCTGGCGATCCTCAATTCCGCCAATACACCGCCCGTAGAAAGACCCGAAGGCGTTCCCGAGGTGATCATGGTCGTCGGCGTAAACGGCACCGGCAAGACCACGACCATCGGCAAACTCGCACAGACCATACATTCGCTGGGTAAGACCGTTCTGCTCTGCGCCGCCGACACCTTTCGCGCCGCGGCCATTGAGCAGCTGGAGGTCTGGGGAGAACGCACGGGCACGGAAGTCATTCGCACCCGGCCGGGAGGAGATCCAGCCGCGGTGCTCTATGATGCGCTCGAAGCCGCAAACGCGCGCCACATCGATTCGGTGATCGTGGATACGGCTGGCCGCCTGCACACAAAAACCAATCTCATGGCGGAACTCGAAAAGATGCGCCGCACCGGGCGGCGGCTGGTTCCCGGAGCACCGCACGAAGTTCTCCTGGTGATTGATGCCACCACCGGACAGAATGGGCTCCAGCAAGCCCGTCAATTTACCGACGCGGCCGCCGTCACCGGAGTCGCCCTCACCAAGCTCGACGGAACCGCCAAAGGCGGCGTTGTCATAGCCATCGCCCGCGAGCTGGGCTTGCCGGTGCGCTATGTGGGAATTGGAGAAAAGGCCGGGGACCTGTTGCCCTTCGATCCCCAGCAGTTCGTGGATTCGCTGTTCTCCTGACCCTGGGGGCTATCGATTTGCGGGTACAACTCGCGACCGTGGTTCTCGAAATGTGGTTGGTTTGGCGGTCCGGAAGATACCCGCAAGACCCGCGCCGGCCTCCAGGAGGGAAGGAGGCGATCCTTGGGTGCCGATCCGTCGCGGATGCTTTCTGACCTGTTGTCAGTCACGTAAATCGTCCCTTTGGCAGCCAAAACCACATCCGATGAGGTTTTCCTGCGCCGGGCGCTCGAGCTGGCAGGCAGGAGCGTCGGCCTCGCCTCACCGAACCCGAACGTCGGCGCATTGCTGGTTGGCGCGGAGGGCAAGTTGGTGGGCGAAGGGTTCCATACCTACCAGGGCGTGAAACACGCGGAAATCCTCGCCCTCGAACAGGCCGGCGACCAAGCCCGCGGCGCAACCCTTTACATAAATCTCGAACCCTGTTGTCACCAGGGCCGCACCGGTCCGTGTACGGAGGCGCTCGTCCGCTCAGGAGTCGCACGCGTAGTCGCCTCGATGCCCGATCCCAATCCGCTCGTCGGCGGCCGCGGTTTCACTCGCCTCCGCGAAGCGGGGATTCAGGTCGAATCCGGCATACTCGAAGAAGAAGCGCGTCGACTGAACGACGCCTTCGCCAAATACATTCGTTACCACTTGCCTCTGGTGACGCTCAAAGCCGCAATGACGCTCGACGGGAAAATTGCGCCGCCGACGGCCGACGCTGCGACTGTCGACCGCGCCGGCGGGCCGGCGGGGGGCTGGATTACAAGCGAGAAGGCGCGAGCGCACGTGCACGAATTGCGCCACCGGCAGGACGCAATCCTGGTCGGAATCGGAACGGTCATCGCCGACGACCCACTGCTGACCGACCGAAGCGGCCTGGCGCGGCGAAGGCCGCTGGTTCGCGTGGTCCTCGATTCCCACCTGCGTCTGCCGCTCGATTCACGGCTCGCCCAGACCGCAGAAGACGATCTCGTGGTTTTCTGCTCTTTCGCCGAGAAGAACAGGAAGCAACGGCTTGAGGAATGCGGAATTCAGGTCGAACAGCTCCTGCCGGCGAGTGCCGACGGGCGTCCCGAGCTGGCAGCGGTTTGCCGGCGCCTGGCGGAGCGGGAGATTACGAGCGTTATGATTGAAGGCGGCGCCACGGTGAATTGGACGGCGATCGATTCCCGAGTCGCCGACAAGGTGTTCTTTTACTATGCTCCAAGAATTTTGTCTGGAACCGGTTCCGTGCCCTTCGCCCTTGGCCGGGGATTTCGCAACATGAGCGAAGCGGCGCAGGTGAAATCGTGGCGTATCGATCGCGTAGGCGAAGATTTCCTGGTAGAAGGATATTTGAGAGACCCCTACCTGGATTAGGAAGGACGGGTGGCGGCGAAATTGGGGCTTTTGGCCGTACGCAAGACCATCAAAATGGGTTCCTGGCCGACCCGTGAAATCCGGAGTGTTTCTTTTTATGTTCACTGGCATCATCGAAGAGGTCGGAGAGGTGGCCTCGATCCACATCCAAGGCGAGGAGCGGCGATTGACGGTTTCCGCTTCTCGCCTGATCCGGGAATTGAAACCGGGCGACAGCATTTCGGTCAGCGGCGTCTGCCTGACGGCCGTCGATATCAGAGAGAGCTCCTTCGCGGCAGATCTTGCCCAAGAGACCTGGCGGCGCACGTCCTTCTCACGCCTCGAACCGGGCTCGCTCGTCAACCTGGAGCTTCCCATGCGAGCGAGCGGACGCTTCGACGGCCATATCGTGCAAGGGCATGTGGACGGCACCGGCACCGTGGTCTCGTTCGAAGCCATTCCCAGCGGAAATGATTACCGGCTCACCATCGAGATCCCCTCGGAACTCATACGCTATATCGTCTCCAAAGGGTCGCTGACCATCGAAGGAATCAGCCTGACCGTGGCCGCGATTGCGGGAACCCGGGTCGAATTCGCGATCATCCCGCACACCGCCGAAGTCACGAATTTACGATCGCTTGCTCCCGGCGATCCCGTCAATCTGGAAGTGGATGTGATTGCTAAATATGTGGAAAAGATGATCGGGCAAGAGCGAGCCGGGAGTCCGCTCACGCTAGAAAAGCTCGTTCAATCGGGGTTCTAACCCGCCGTCATCTTGACACTGCGCGAGAGACGCCGGCCTCGAGGCCGGGGAGGGATAGCGCGCGATGCCAAGCGTCACCCCTTCTCGGTCTCCTTTCCTGGCTGCTGCGCGACGAGTGAATAACCGTAACCGTCACCGCGCTGCAAGACTTTGCAGTACCGGTGCGAGATGCCCTGAACGACTCCTATGCTCGTTTGAATGTTGAATGAGCCGCTGGCTCGCACTGCGACCCTTCCCACGCAGCGGCCTAGGTTCTTACCCGCCGTCACCTCGGCTGCAACCAGGTCTCCGGTCTGAAATCCAAAGACAGACTTGCGGCGCGTCAGGTAGCCGCGCGGAAATCCGCATGCGGTCAACCGGGTACGTTGATAGCTGCCGCGGCCCGTGCACTTGATCTGCAATGCTGGCATCTTCCAGCCGCTCACGGTTTGGAACCTGCCCACACACGTGGCATCGAACGCGTGCGTCTTCGGCAGCTGCAGACGCTGACGGTTGTACTTCGTCCGACCTCCCGAAGCTGTCTCGAGTGGGAGACCGAAGGACTTGAGCAGATTGAAAAGCGCCCACCGTGTCGCATTCACCGCGGCCGCATCCTGCAACGGCGCTTTGGCCATCGCGAGAATCCTCGAAACCCGTTCCGGGTCGTTCTTCAGAAACTCAGCCAGCGGCCGGCTCGCCTTCTTCTGATTGCAGGGGTGACAGGCAAGGCAGAGATTCGATGCGCGATCCGAGCCCCCTTGAGCGCGAGCAACGATATGCTCGATCTCCAAAGGTATGTCGGTAGCGTCGCAGTAGGCACATTGACGACCCCACTTCTCTAGCAAATACTCGCGCAGTTCGTAGCCTGCCAGAGTCCCCTGTTGGTACTCGACACCATTGATCTCAGGGTTCTCCACCTTCTGCGGGTCAAAGCGAACCAACTCCAGGCTCAGAGCTGTAATGGGCGCCAGTGCGCAGTATCGCCGGACCCAGGTCTCGATCGTAACCACACGGTGCCTGAGACTGGGCGCAAGCCAGCCCGCAGGCCTGCGCCGGTTATCAAAACGAGCAGCGCGGTAACGCGTCTTCCGGTTACGCCGTGCCCGGCGCATACTTCTACGAGCAGTCAGCTTCTTACGTATGAGCGCACCGCGGTGGATAATCTCACCCAGGGCTATGACGCGGAGATCGCAATCACCGTCCGGGCTAGAGCTCTCACGCACGATGGCCACGCCTGTTGCCTTGCTGCCGGGATCGAGTTTGAGCCGCACCGTTTGAAGAATGCTATCCTCTACCAAACGATCCACCAGCCGGATAGCAAACGGGGTCAACTTGTGCACCCGGGCCCGCCGACGCTCCAGTAGCTGACGCGCCCTCTTTTCCGAACAAGGCATCAACGGCTTGCCTTTCTTGTCCAACACAAAAACCGCCATGACACGTCCTCTTTCTCTATGTCAGCCCTTACGGGCTCTGGTTACGCTTCCCTTTCGGGAAGTCTCCCTTCGGCAATGTTGCGAACCGGCAATCTGCCCGGTCCGTTTCGTGCTTACCCTGTCGCTTGTCTGCAACCGGGGCTTCAAGAGGTCAGGACTAAGGAAGCATCCTGACGTTGGTCTTGCACCTGTTCGCAACGTAGCGGATTGGCTACCGCTGAGCCTGGTCAACCCGAGCTAGCTCGATTGCTCTCACAAGCTCCGCCCTTTCAGGGCGGGGTAGTTGACGCACCCAGGTCGATCGCGTCCAATTCCAGGAACTCCTGGATGATCGGCTCCCCGCGGTTCTCCATATCCCGATAGGTCCCGAAGAACAAGAGCCTGCTTTCGTGTAGGAAGACGACCCGGTCGGCAAGTTTTTTGGCCAGCCTCATATCGTGAGTCACCACCACGCTGGTGAGGCGAAGCTGACTCTTCAGGCGCTTCATGAGATCGCCCAACAGTTGCCCCATCAGGGGATCGACCATGGTGGTTGGCTCGTCGTAGAGGATGCACTCGGGCTGCGAGGCCAGGGCGCGGGCAATCGCAACCGAACGCTTCATGCCCGTCGACAGCTCGGCCGGAAGCTGGTCGGCCATCTCCTTCACGCCCACCATTTCGAGCAACCCGGAGACGATTTCTAGAATTTGCTCTTCGCTGAGATTGTGGCGCTCACGAAGCGGAAACGCGACGTTTTCTCCAACCGTCAGGGAATCGAATAAAGCGCCATTTTGAAACACCATGGTGACCTTTTTACGGATCCTCGCCATTTCTTCTTCCGAATAGTCGGTTATATCTTCATATGCCACAATGATGCGGCCCGAATCGGGCTTCAGGAAACCGAGAATGTGCTGGAGAGCCACCGATTTTCCGACACCGCTGCGTCCTAGAATGCAAACCGTCTCGCCGGTCATCACCTCAAAACTGACATCGTCGAGCACGTGTTTGTCGCCAAATGCCTTCGAAACGTGCTGGAATGCGATGTACGGCGCCTTGCCAGCCCCATCACCGCCTGTCCGAGCCGGAATGCCGGTTGCAATGTGCTCCCCGGAGCCCTTCTCGTTGCCTTGGTTCACGGAAATAAACCCCCGACTAGAGTCACAGGCTTATGGTATTCGATTGCCAGCCATACAACCCACATCCGGCGTGTTAGAACCCGCCCGGTTCGCAGGCGAGGGCGAATCCTGACCCGTTAGCCGGGATGGCCCAGGGTGAACGGGTTTGGGTAGCCTGCGCCGGGTTGATTTAACTCAACCGCAAGCGGGTGTATGACATACGTCTGCCGAAAATTCGAAAAGGTCGTAGAATCCGAGCGTACTCTGCCCGCACCCCGGGAGGCTTCACCGTGCCGGGGCGCGACCGGTTCGTGATGTTCGATTACCGCAGTTGCAAATCTTGGTTCCTGGTCGAGGTCAAGCTGCATGAAACTAGACTGTCACCGAATCTCGCCTACACTGACGATTGCTTTTCTGTTAATCCTGATCGCGCTTATCGACACCGGGCTCAGCCAGTCTCGGCCATCACCGCAGCCCCCGCAACGCTCGACTCCGCCAACGCGCGATCCCAATACTCCCGGTTATGTCAGTCAAAAGGAGCTGCCAGACGGTCAGAATCCCCCGGCCAATGCCGACGGCAATTTCGTTATCGGACCCACGCATCGTGCGGCTCTCGATCTTTCCCCTCGGAACCAGTTGTCAAACGGAAGGGTGATCGAGTTCATGATGAATTCTTCCGACAGCAAGATCTACCCCGGCATTGCTCGGGACGCAAATACTTTCGGGGTCGTGGACCCTGCCGAACCGGCCAGGCTTCTAGTGACGACAAGCCGCCCGGCTCCCTATACACGGAGGGTCGCTGTCTACGTGCCCGAACGGTATGTCCCGGGCAGCACCGCCGGGTTGATTGTCGGGGCAGACGGACCAGACCGATTTCTTCTTTCGACTCTCGACACACTCATCGCCCGGCACCAGCTACCGGTCATGATTGCCGTTTCCATCGGCAACGGAGGCGGAGATGCGCAGGGGAGTGAACGCGGATTGGAATACGACACCATGTCCGGCGCCTATGCCGAGTTTGTGGAGAGAGAAGTCCTGCCGCTGGTTGAAGCCCAGGCCCATGTGAGGTTAACCAAGGATCCCGACGGCAGGGCGGCCATCGGCAACAGCTCAGGAGGCGCCTGCGCTCTGAGTATGGCTTGGTATCACCCTGAGCTTTATCATCGTGTGCTTACCTACTCGGGTACGTTCGTTAACCAGCAATGGCCTGGAAACCCGCAAACCCCTCACGGCGCGTGGGAGTTTCACGAGCATCTCATTCCAAATAGCCCGGCAAAGCCCATCCGCATCTGGATGGAAGTCGGAGACCGGGATCTGCTCAATCCCAACGTCATGCGCGACGACATGCACGACTGGGTTCTTGCCAACGAGAAAATGGCTCGCGTGCTCGCGGCCAAGGGTTATCACTATCAGTTTGTGTTTGCCCGCAACGCCGGTCACGTTGACCGCGCGGTCGTCACCCAAACCCTCCCCGAGGCGCTCGAATACCTTTGGCAGGGGTATTCATCGTCGAAGCCCTAATTGCCCGTTGCCGGTTTTACGGAGTTGACCCATCTCAGGGTTCAGCACTCACGGAGAGGTTGCCGAACCAAGCTTGGGCCGCCAAAATGCCTTCAACAGGCCTGATTCAGTTCTTCTTCGCTTTTGGGTTTACTCGATTTCTTGCCGCCCCGGGAATCAGCCCGCAGAGCGCTTCATGCCCTCGCCGAGCGGCGAGCGCCGCTCCGTGCCCCGGTTAAGCATTGTCACTTTGGTTGCCAGACAGGGGTTGGACACGGTTGCGGGGCGATCATGACTGCACGCCTGATTCCAGGGCCTTGCTTCCCCATGAATCGGAACGATCAGCACTAAATTGGCATCGAACTTTTATCGATCCTGTGGACTTGGCGCTCACCCACAGCATGCCAACTGCGCCGAAGCACGTGGTGAAGAAAGAAATATGACTTCGCAACCGGCGTCGAATCTCAGGCTAATGAGACCCACAACGGCTCCCGGGCTCATTGTGGTCTCTAACCGCCTCCCCCTGACATTGCAGAAGACAGAAGAAGGCTGGCGCACGGTTCGGAGCTCGGGAGGCCTGGCAAGCGCGATGAACCCGTTGCTCGCAAAGACCAGCGGGGACTGGATTGGATGGGCGGGGGACATCGAGCCAGACGAAGGCGAGGAGCGGCGCGCGATTCTTGCCGAATGGGCCGAAAAAGACCATTGCTTCGCAGTAAATCTGCCGACCGATGTGGCGGCGGGCTTCTATGAAGGTTATGCCAACCAAACGCTCTGGCCGGTCTTTCACAACTTTCTCTCGCAGTTGAAGTTTGACGCGAAAGATTGGCATGCCTATGTCGAGGCGAACCAAGTCTTCTGTGATGCAGTCGTCAGCCGCTACCGGCCAAACGATCTGATCTGGGTCCATGACTATCACTTGATGCTCCTGCCTCAAATGTTGCGTGAGCGGCTGCCGGACGCAGCGGTTGGCTTCTTTCTCCACATTCCTTTTCCATCCTCGGAAATCTTCCCGGTCTTGCCCCGGCGCGAGGAACTCCTGGAAGGCCTTCTCGGAGCTGATTTGCTCGCCTTTCAGACCCACGGACATTTACAGCAATTCCGTGCGGCGCTGCTTCGCGTGCTCGGCATGGAAAGCAAAATCTCGGAAGTGGAGCTCGGGAACCGTCCAGTCCGTTTGGAAGCCCTTCCCATTGGCATTGCGCCTCAGGAATTTACCAGCTTGTTGAATAGCGATGAGCAGACGGCGCAGCAATACGCCGAATGGGTGGAGCGCTATCGTGGGAGAAAAGTGCTGCTTGCGGTTGACCGCCTGGATTATACAAAGGGTGTTCCCGAACGGCTGCGGGCTTATGCGCAGCTGCTGCGCACCTCACCCGAGCTAAAGGAGAAGGTAGTCCTCATCCAGATCGCCGTGCCTACGCGCGAAGCGATCGACACCTATCAGGATCTGCGAACCGAAGTAAACCGGCTTGTGGGGGAGATCAACGGCCAACTTAGCACACCTAAATGGACGCCGCTGGTTTACATCAACCGATCGATTGAGCGAAGCGAACTGGTGGGTCTCTATAAATTGGCCGATGTCTGCTGGGTTGGTTCGCTTCGCGATGGAATGAATCTGGTGGCCAAAGAATACGTGGCCTCGAAAGCCGAAGGGGATGGGGTGCTCGTATTGAGCGAGTTTGCGGGGGCGGCGGCGGAGATGGGTGAGGCGCTCCTGATCAACTCCTACGACGAGGAGCGGACGGCCGCCACGATCCAACGCGCGCTCGCGCTGGACGAACAGGAGCGGCGCTTGCGCATGGTGGCGCTTCACAACCGGGTCCTGAGGAACAATGTCTTCCATTGGGGGGAGCGGTTTCTTGCTTCGCTCGAGGAAGCGGTCTCCGAACGAGGCCGCTATATCGACACCCAACCTCAAAGGCTCAATCCGGCCAAGATCCGGGATGCTTATCTCCAGGCAAAGCGCCGTCTGATGGTTATCGACTACGATGGAACCCTGGTTCCCTTTGCCAGACGGCCGCAACAAGCGGTTCCTCCTCCGTCTGTGCTTGATCTTCTACGCGCCCTGGCTTCCGAGTTGAGTAATCGAGTAGCCCTGCTATCGGGAAGATCGGCACAAAACCTCGAACGATGGTTTGGCACCGTTCCCCAGCTTTGCCTGATGGCCGAGCACGGGGCTGAGATCAAACCCCCGTCTGCGGACGTGTGGGAGCCTTTGCGTCCGCAACAATCAACCGACTGGAAAGCTACAGTCATGCCTATTCTTGAACACTTTGTGGATCGCACGCCCGGAAGTTTCGTCGAAGAAAAGAAATACGCTCTGGTGTGGCACTATCGCATGGCTGAGCCGGAATTCGGCGAGTGGCTGGCGAACGAGCTGGTCTCGATGCTCGAAGCCATGCTCGCCGAGACCGAACTCCGGGCGTTTCGCGGGGAGAAGGTCGTCGAAGTAAAACCGGCCTGGGCCAACAAGGGCGAAGCTGTCGAACGGTTGCTCAGGGACTTCCCGGAGCGCGATTTCATCTTTGCCGCGGGCGACGATCGTTCTGATGAAGACGTTTTCGAACGCCTGCCGAGCCATGCCTGGTCGGTGCATGTCGGCGCCGGACCGACGCGCGCCTCCTACGTGGTGACCGATTTCCAGCTCCTGCGCGGGATATTGGAATTGCTGGCCGCATCCAACAACTCGTCAATGCCGCCTCGCGGTTGACGTCATCTCTGCTGGTAGACGACTTGGCCGCCGCGGATGGTGAAACGCACCTTGGAGTATGCGCGAACATCCTGGGCGGGGTCGGCGCCTAGGATCACCAGATCGGCCTTCATGCCCTTTGCGATGCGACCGCTATGGCCGGAATCTCCGAATTTTCGCGCCGGATTTGTGGTCAGAGACGCGAGAATTTGCCTATAGTTCATGCCCGCCTGCGACATCAGCGTGAATTCCATGGTCGTGTCGTAGTGGTCGATGTAGCCGATATCCGTTCCAAACAGAATATCGCCGCCCGCGGCCGAGTAAGCACGAAGTTGATCAACCATCTGGGCGACAAAACCCGTGCGTTGCGGGTCGGGGAGGTGCGCCTTGCGCGCCTCGAAATCGAACAAGGTCAGGGTCGGGGTTAAGCTCAGATCCGCACGCTTCAGTTGCTCGGTGAAGTCGGGAGTCCACGGTGGTGATTCGGGGATCGTGTGCGCCAGTACGCTAACTCCGCTGTCGATTGCAATACGCGCACCCTCTACATTCGTGGGATGGGCAAAGACCGGCATACCGTGGCGGTGTGCCTCATCGACCGCAGCCTTGGCAGCCGCTAGGGGCAGGAGAGCCACCTGGCCGCGCCCCTGGTCGGAACCGGTAAACAACTTGATCCCATTGGCGCCTTTCGCCACATGATCCCGCACCATGGCGATCGCTTGTTCCGGGGTCTCCGTGTTCTCGATATGGATATGATTTTCGCGGAGGAAATCACGAACATACACCGGCGGAATCGTCCAGATGGGCTCTCCGACCGTGAGAATACGCGGGCCGCGCAGTTCACCGCTTTCGATGCGGCGGCGCAGCGCGAGAGTGTTGTCAAGCACCGAGGCGATGTCGAACACGGTGGTAAAGCCCCAACGGTTGAACATTGTGTCCAGCTCTTGATCAAGCTTTTTTTCATCCGAGTCGTTTATGTGAAGAAGAGCAGGAGTGAGGATATGAACATGACTGTTCCAGAAGCCTGCAGCAACGACGAGTCCTTTACAGTCGATAACCATTGCTGACTTCGGGATTTTGATCGTCGAGCCCGGACCCAGGGAAATAATGACGCCTTCGCGCATCACCATCGATCCATTTTCGATGGGTGGATCTGTAGGCGAGGTGTAAATCTTTGCGCCAGTTAGCGCCAACTCGGCCGTGCGAGCCACACCGCTGCCGAGAAACATGAGACTCAAAAGCAGAGCTAAGCGGATTCGCATATCGGCACTATACGATTCGGGCACGGTTATTGTTTCAAATGATTGCCCAGAACGACCGCGGGGACAGGTCGCGTACCCGCCAGTTGGTGCGGTAACGCGTAGGGGTGCGGGAAATCATACGACCAGGGGACCGGCCCGGTCCGGCCTGGCAGCCGCCCTTGCCCGACAGGCTTTGCGAATATCTGGAGGGGATTCCTGCCAGTCGCGATGGAAACTTCAACCGGCCGTGCGCAGCTGGTTTGAGGGAACGGAGATGACATCCCTTTGTGCTGTTGGCCCGCTCTACGGTTTCTTCGCGCTCCGGCTGGACTTGACGTCTTCGATTGGTCTGAAGCGTAGGGCCGACCAGACCTCGTCGATCGCGATCTGTGTGACGGGACGCCAACCTGTGCCTTCCATGGCCGCCCATACTTCCTCGCGGCTGAGATCGCTGTCCCTGCCGGCGGTCTTCTTCGGATAAGTGATCCAGACCAGGGCACCCGGAGCCGCAGATTGGAGGAGCTTCTTCGCGGATTTTTCGATCTCTGATCTCTTGGTGGCAAAGAATTGCACGAACTGATGGGTGCCCGCCAAAGTCTCTGAAATCTCAACCCCAGCCGGCAGAGGAGCGAGCAGCTTCAGGTATCCTCGAGGTGCAGCCACCACCAGCGCCCGCATGCTGGGCTTCAAGCCAAGCTTCTTGCTAACTGCATTCATGGTCAACTCGCTTTTCCTCGGATAAGCCGCGTCCCCAGCGATAGAGATAAAGATAGAAGATGCGATGAGTTTATTGCATGCCCACGAGGTACGCCAGCCTTGTTTGGCGGGAGTGTTTGCCGGGAGTGTTTGCCGGGAGTGTTTGCCGGGAGAGATTCACCTCGGGTTCGCGCCCTCATCCACCCAATACGCCTTGCGTGAGCTCACTTTGAGCTGCGGCCGGTCTTTGAGCCGCTCGAGGGCATGGAGTCCAGGATGGGGCGATTTCGGGCGGAAGCTCAGGATGTAGTAGTTGGGCACGTCGTTTGAGATCCTTATCAGGCTGGCTTTCAGCTTAGCTGCGTTGCCAAAACCGAAGTATTCGCCTCCTGTGAGTTTCGCCACCGACTCAGGCAGGTTGCGTTTGAACCCGTCCCGTGCGGCGAGATATGCCACCCGCGCAACGCGTAATGGCGGGACGAGATCGCTTGCGCAGTCGAGCGCCTGGACACTGCGCCTGCCGTGTGCGTCCGGGTCGGCATCGGGGTCATGGCTCATGCACCCGCCTGCCGGGTAAGGGTCGTGGGAAGAAGAACTCCCGGGAAGTTTCGAGGCCTCGTGCTCCACGGCCTGTTTGGTGCTCGAAAACGCGAAGCTATAGATCGTCGTATTGGTGTCGTCTACGGCACGGATCGCATCTTCTAAACTTGTTTGGCTGCGGCCATCCATGGTCTCGCTAAACAGCAACACGGCACGGCGGTAGGCCGGCGGCTGGTTACGCAAAAGGTCGATGCCGAAGGCGACGGCGTCGAGGATCGCCGCGCCAGGATCGCCCTTCGGAAGCGCCGCAATCGCCTTGGCCGCCGCATCTATATCCGCTATGAAGTCCTGTTCGAGCCGGGGCTTGCTGTCAAAGCCGACGACCGCGACGCGATGCGGGACGTTGCCGATAACTGCGTCCAGCACGCCCGCCAGATCGCGGTAGTCATCGAGGTGAAAGGCACCCTGCCCGCCGGTCTCGACGATTACGGCCAACGCGAGAGGCTGAGAATCAGTATCGGGCTCAAGCCGCAACAATTGAGGAACCCCGTTGTCGGTGAGGATGAAATCGCCGGCGGTGAGCGAAAATACCGGCTCGCCGGCCTTGGTTTTCACCAGCACCGGCACGAGCACCAAATTCGAGCGCACGGTGAGAGGCGGCGCTTGCGGGCCGGGCTGGCTCTCGGAGCTGTCCGATGATTGTTTAGCGATCCGCGCGCCAAAGGCGGCTGCACCGGAAAACCAAAACAAGAGCACACCGGCAAGAACGGGCTTCAATCGCCTCCACATGGTCAGACTTCCAAGGTTCCACTACGCTCGCGGGTTCTTCTCGGCGCCCCTATCCGCTTCGGCTGGGAGTAAGCACCTTTAGCAAGCATCAGGTTTCTGGATCGCGGGGGTTCCGCACCGAGCCAAGTTCCATGGGCAAGACTCGCCCTCGACGACGTTTTGTCAGGAAAGCAAGCCCCCACTGCAGCAACACGAACAGGCGATTGGCAAATCCAACCAGAAAGTAAACGTGCACCACCGCCCAGAGTGCCCAGGCTCGGAAACCCGCAAACCTCCAGAAGCGCAAGTCGGCGACGGCGTAGATTCGGCCGACGATCGCAAGATCACCCTTATCCCAATACCAGAAAGATTCCGGACGACGTCCCGCTAGACGGCGCCGAATGACATCCGCAACGTACTTACCTTCCTGTATAGCGGGTTGAGCCACTCCGGGCATAACCATCGGCGTTCGGTATTTGAGGCCCAATAGATTTCGAGCCGGAGCAACGACGTGAGCGGTGTCGCCAATGACAAAAACTTCCGGATGATCAGCTACGGTCAAGTCCGGTCCCACCACGATCTTCCCGGACTTGTCTGTTTCCGCACCCAACCACCGCCCTGCAGGAGACGCAAGCACGCCAGCTCCCCAGAGGACGGTGCCGGCCGGAATTCTCTGTCCGCCCACCAGAATGCCGTCCGAATCCACACTCGTAACCGGGGCGTCAGTGAAAACCTCGACGCCTAAGCTCTCCAAGTGCCGTTGCGCCTTGAGAGAAAGAACCTCAGGATAGGTGGGCAGAATGCGAGACCCAGCCTCATAGAGAAGAATCCGAGCTGATCCGGGGTCTATATGCCGAAAATCGCGCGCCAAAGCCATGCGCGACATTTCGGCCAGGGTGCTGGCCATCTCGACCCCCACGGTCCCCGCGCCCACGAGTACAAACGTCAGGAGGCGGCGAATTTCCTCAGTTTGCGCTTTAGACGTCGAAGCCAGTGCTTCGGCTCGTTCGAATGCAAGCAGGATTTTGCCTCGAATCACGTCGGCATCATCGAGTGACTCGAGTCCCGGCGCAAAGCGGCGCCATTCGTCGTGCCCAAAATAGTTGTATCGGATGCCGGTCGCCAGGATGAGGAAGTCGTACGCTAAGTCTCTTTGTGTCAGATGAACGGTGCGTTGCTGCGGGCTGACGCCCGTGACCTCCTCGAGCAACACATCAACATTTTCTTGATCACTGAGGATTGAACGCAACGGCCCTGCGATCTCATCGGCGGAAAGCAGCCCCGTCGCAACCTGGTACAGCATAGGGCGAAAGAGATGATAATTCCGTTTATCAATCAGCGTCACCCGAATCGGAGCCCCCCGTAAGGCGCGAGCCGCGGAGAGTCCTCCGAAACCACCACCGACGATGATCAAATGCGGTATCACACCTGGAGCCAACTCACTCCAACCCGTTTTCATGAGATGAGCCACGACATGTCCGTGATTCGTTGACGGACAACGATTTTTTTCGAAGTGTACTACGACCACGTATAACCCAGACCAGGTATTTCTGAACTGCTCCCGCCAGGAGGCACTGCGATAAGGTCTCTCGCCGCGTACTCGGAGACCTGAGCACCGAACCGCGTGACAGGAATTAGGCTGATCGCAACCAGTCAATGTGCGTGAGAGTCAAAAGTGCGAATAATCTCGATCAACCCGACGTTGCGCTCTTTGGGATTTGCCCGGCATATACCTCTCCCGGCACTGGACGGCGGGATGGACTGATCGGGAAGGCGTGCGGGAAAGGCTCTCCATCCGCCGTCGCGTATCCGAGCGATTTCTGCTTCCCCAACTGGCCGAAGCAGCACGGACTGCCTCCATGGGCTCCAAATCAGTTCATTCGTAGGTTCCGGATCCCATTGCGGAGCGCAATGAAAACATCGGCGGGGTCCTGCGCCTCTCTACCACAGCCATGCTCGACCTGAGTGGCTTAGGTAGGCTGGCGGTTGATCGGGGAGCCATGCCCAGATCGACTCTGCCAGGTGGCGGGCTCGAGATGGCGCGCCCGCCATTCTCCATTCTCCTGCTTTCGCATAGGGCAGTACATCCAGCGGCGCCAGCGAAAGCGATCATTCCCGCGCAAGTTCGCGTTCGGCGCGCTCCCACTCATCTGGCGTGTTGACGTTGCGGAAGATCGAGGAACTGTAGCCTGCACCCGTCAGTTCTTCCTCTGAGATGCAACGTATGGTCACAGAGGGAAAGAGCGCGTCGATTTTGTTTCTACCCTCTGCCAGAGCTCGTTCCGCGACCTCCACGAATTGCCGGCGGTATACAGCACAAAGCGGCTGGAAATATCCATGGGCTGACGGCACGGTGATCACCGCACCGAACGACTTCGCCCGTTGGAGAAGATAGTCGAGAAATGGAGCGGTCAGGAATGGGAGGTCGACTGCAAGGATCAGGTTCCAATCCGACTCGGAGGCCGCAAGCGCCGCATGAATCCCCCCCAGAGGGCCGCGATCGCGAAAAATATCGCGCACGACGCGACCGTAGGTAGTGAATTTCTCCGGATCTCCGACAATTGACACCTCTGGCGCAACCTGCCGGGCCAGCTCTACCGCGCGGGCGACGAGCGGCCTGCCTGCGAGCTTCAGGAATGCTTTGTCTGAGCCCATGCGCGAACTCTTTCCTCCGCCTAAAATGAAGGCGGTTATCGAGTCGGTGGCGCGATCCAACACTTCCCTAACCTCCAATCCGGAATGGCTCCTCAACCTTTCGCCCCAGGGAGTGCCCGCGCACGGTGGTTCCCAGCTGACGGTCACGACCGGCACTGTGCATGAGAGGCCCGGAAGCGCCGGTCACGGTTATGTTGTAGCTCCCGGCAGGAGTTCCCCGGAGTGCTTGAAGATGTGTAAGCATTGCTGCCACAACCCAAACAGAAGCCAAGCGCGGGGAGCATGGTGACGGCAAACAGAGGATTACGTTCCATCTGGCTGTCCCGACCCCGGCGGCCAGGGCAAACCCCAGAATACTAATACCAGCCGACTCGAGGCTGGCCGTGAATCTTGGGCGCCAACCAGGTCGCGTCGGAAACCGAGCCACAGCCATGCGGCCGGTTAAACGCCGGCCATCCTGCAGATGCGCCGTTCATCATAAACTCCTCCTATGGAACGAATCGATAGCGAATAATCGACGCATGAAATCAAGCAACGCAACTTATTGGGCGTGTCAGATCGGTGGGTGGGGCGCATATAGCGCACTCGGCACCACTGCTGCGGTGATGGAAAACGGCTGGCGGCCAAGCATCATCGTCGGCTACTGCCTGTTCTTCCTCTATAGCATGAGCTTCAGCCACTTGCTCAGGCGTCTGGCACTCCGACGGGGCTGGCTGAGTCTTACCCCAGCGAGGGCGCTTGCTCGTCTGTCAGCGGGCGCCATTCTGATCGCCACGATACAAACCGGGCTTGTGGTGGGGGTTTACAGCGCGATCGAGGGGAGCCTGGGAGTCTGGCGTCAGCCGTCTTCCATCGTATACATGTTTCTCTCGCTGTCGGTAGTGGGCAACATCTGGGTCATTCTCTATTTCTCGATAACATCACTTCACCACACGCGAGAGTTGCGGCGCAATGAAACCCAGATGAAGCTTGCTCTAAGCGAAGCCGAGTTACGAGCCCTCGAGTCACAACTGAACCCCCATTTTCTTTTCAACTGCCTAAACTCGATCCGGGGGATGGTCAGTGAAGATCCGCAACAGGCTCAGGACATGATCACGCGCCTAGCAAACATTCTTCGCTACAACCTGCAACGGGACCGGCGCCATACCGTGCCCCTGGCCTCCGAAGTGGAAATCGTTTCCGACTATCTTGCCCTTGAGTCCATTCGCTTCGAAAGTAGACTGCGGGTACACATCGACATTGACGATGCAGCTCGCGAAGTTCCTGTGCCCCCCATGCTGTTGCAGACGCTCGTCGAAAACGCAATCAAACACAGCGTCGAAGACCTGCCCTCCGGTTCCGAAATCTCCATACGAGCTTCCCTCGACAACAACTCCCTCCGAATTTCCGTGGAGAATGCGGGCGAGTTGATTGAGGAGCAGGCAAGCTCCACCCGAATTGGGCTGGCCAACGCGCGGGAACGTCTGCGCATTCTGTACGGCGATCGCGCGACCCTGCAACTCACGCCACGCTCGGATGGGCGGGTCGCTGCTACTCTTCTGATTCCACGATTTTCATGAATGCACTGATTATCGACGATGAGCGGATGGCCAGACAGGAACTCAGGCGGCTCTTGTCGGCCCACCCGGACGTCCAAATAGCGGGTGAGGCAAATAGCGGCGAACAGGCTCTCGAGTTGATCTCACGACTCACTCCGGATGTGATTTTCCTGGATGTGCAGATGCCGGGAATGAGCGGCTTTCAGCTCCTTGAGCTTCTGGATGACGTGCCGCAGGTAATCTTTACCACGGCCTACGATGAATACGCACTCAAAGCGTTTGAAGTGAGCGCTCTCGATTATCTGGTGAAACCAATCGCACCAGCGAGGCTTGCTGCCGCAGTCACAAAGCTTCGCCCGCGGCAGGACAGAGTGCGTCTGGAACGGGTTTTCGTGAAGGATGGCGAGCGCTGCTGGTTAGTTCGAGTGTCCGATATTCTTCTCCTCGAGTCGGAGGGGAATTACACCCGACTCCACTTTGCAAATGAGCGGCCGCTAGTTTACCGCTCTCTGGCAACGCTTGAGGAGAGGCTTGATCCCGCGGTCTTCTTCCGCGCTGGGCGCCAATGCATCCTCAATCTGAAGTGGGTAGAGGGAGTCGAGACCGGCCTCGGCGGCAATCTCACCGTCAGGATGCGGGGTGGCAAATGCGTTGAGCTATCCCGGAGGCAGTCGATCCGATTCCGCGACGCATTCAGCCTGTAAGAAGTCGGCTATTCGAAAGAGTTCTGAGCCTCTGGTGACCGTCGGCCGATCGTTATCAACATCAACGGTCCTCCCGAAAAACAGGTATACGCTGGCCTGCCGAAAACTCACAATGCGACGCACATTGGCCAGCTCTGCTGTGACTGGCACGCGATTGTGGACGTTGGGGCGATTTGGACTCGATCCCGAAGTACGGTGAGCGGTTCCGGCGGGGAGAAACCATCGGCACAGCATTCGTCCAATCGACCATTAATCAGTCGTGAGTACATGGGCACCGCTGCTTTTGCAAACGCGCCCAAGGTTCTCCACGAGGACGAAACCTCTCGACGAGGGTAGCCCAGGTTTTGGAGCGGGCCCAAGCGAAAGCGGCGTGACCCTAAGCTCCTGC